>Ga0180431_10004635_pt1 | contig 17087 bp, 12 predicted proteins | sample SS_ome_11_FD_132459 | JGI IMG/M metagenome (GOLD analysis project Ga0180431, IMG submission 132459) | Hypersaline lake sediment archaeal communities from the Salton Sea, California, USA - SS_1_MS_1 metaG | ecosystem: Environmental > Aquatic > Non-marine Saline and Alkaline > Hypersaline >... | reverse complement strand
TACATGGCGATCTCCTTCCGGCGCTTCGGCGCCACTTTCTGAATGCCACCATTAGCATTCTTCGGGTGAGTTTAACTCGACCCGCGAGGGAGGTCGTCTATGCTCATGCCATCTTCGGGCTGATGGACCCGGCAACGGCTCGTGATCCTGCTTCTACGCAAAAGATGTGTAGAACAACAAGGTGTATTCACCCGGGGCGAAATGGCGCCGCCACAACCCTTATGCATTTGCCCTTGAGACGCCCCTCGGCCCGCCCCCTGCAAACAAACCCGCTTCCAACCGGCACGGACGCGGGCTAGAATCAGCCGCCTTCGACAAGGGTGTGCGAATCTGAGATGGGAGTCCGCATGAACGTACGCAGGCACAAAGTGACGGGTATCGTGCTGTTCTGGATAGGGATAGTCGGCATCGTCACCGGGGTCATTCCGTTTCTAACGAACGGGGTGCGCATTGTCGGGGGGCAGGCGGGAGACCGGTTCCTCGAAAGGGCCCTCGAGGTCGGCCGCTCGATACCGCTGATCGGCCAGCCGCTGTTCGAGGGAGACCTCGCCGCACATGGCGTCGAGGCGATGGCCCTGAGCCCCGAATGGGGGATGCTCTCGTCGGCCATGGGCACGGTCCTGGGGGTCCTGCTTCTCATGTCCGGCCGGGGCTGGATCAGGGCGCGCAGGTCCGCGCCGGCGGTCACGTGGCTCTACGTGGTCTGCGGACTGGCGGTGAACTTCACCGACATGCTCATCTTCATCTTCAGGGCCAAGGAAGGCCGGATGCGCTCGCACATGCTGGTGGCCGACGGGGTGGCCTTTGTGATTCCGGGGCTGCTCCTGGTCTGGCTGCTGAAGAACGGGTACGGCTGGCGCGAGACGTTCGTCGGCCTGGCCGAGGGCGGCGACTCCGCTCAGAGCCCGCCGGCTCCTGGCCACTCGTGAATCGACAATCGTCCATCGAAGATCGACAATCCCTCCGTCCTCACTTCTCGGCGGCGACGGCCCAGAGCCAGCCTTTGAAGGACGTGACGTAGAGCGTCCCGTTGGCGGCCACGGGCGACGGGTGGGCCGCGGAGCCGAGGTTGATCCGGGCGAGCTGCTTCTTGGTCTTGCCGGCGGCCAGAATGACCAGGCCGCGCGGGGTGGGCATGTAGACCTTCTTGTCGGCGACCAGCGTCGAGCCCAACAGGCCCCGGGCGCGCGTCTGGTGCACCCAGTAGGGGCGTCCGGTTTCGGCGTCGAGGCAGTGCAGCCGACCGGCCGTGTCGGAAACGTAGACCAGCCCGCCGGCGATGGAGACCGTCGAGGAGGTCCAGTCCAGGCCCTGGTAGGTCCATATCTTGGCGGTCTTGGTCACGTCGCCGGTTTGGGTCGCGTCGATGCAGTGCAGGGCGCCGCGCCCTCGGCCCATGGAGGCATCGCGGCCGATCGCCACGTAGACCCGGTTCCTGTAGAACACCGGGGTGGCGATGATCTCGCCCATGCCGGCGTACGTGCCGTCGTTCTTGTTGAGCGTGCCGCCCCAGCGGGAGTCGCCGAGGTAGTACCGCACGATCATCGGCATGCCGCCGAGTTCCTTGTACTGGGGCGGGTTGCAGTCGAAGGACCAGACGGTCTTGAGCTTGACGGGCTTTTTGGGCACGGCGGCGAGGGCCTCGAAGGCGTAGCACCGCCCGTCCCCGCCGCCGTAGAACACCAGCTTGCGCCCGCCGACCGTGCCCAGGCCGAGCGACGACCACTGCCCCTTCAGGAGGGCCTTGGCAATGGGCGCGTCGTCCCTGGCCACCAGCTGACCGGTGGTCTTGTCGAAGGCGACCACGTTGGGGCAGTCCGGCGCGGTGGGTTCATACACGCGCGGGTCGTCGACGATGATCCGCCCGCCCCGGGCCGTCCTGCTGCGGATGAACATCTTCTTCCCGCGCGGCCCCAGCGGATCGATGCCGTTGGACGTGACGGCGTAGAGCAGATCGCCATCGATGACACACGAGCCGCAGTGCACGTCCGCCGGCTCGGTCTTGAAGGCCTTTTTCATGTCGAACGTCCACACGACGCGGGGGGTGAGCTTACCCTGGCCGTCGGACTGCCCTCGGGCGTCCAGGCACATCACCACACAGAGGTTGCTGACGACGTAGAGGCGGTCGCCGTCGACGACGGGGCTGGAGCAGATGCCGAAATGATGCAGCCCGGGCCGGCCGGTCCACTGCCACAGCAGCCTGCCGGTGGCCTCGTCCAAGCAGGCGATGACTCCGCGCCGGCCGCTGCGGCCGCACAGAAAGACCCTGCCGCCGGCCACGACGGGCGTGGCGTACGTGCTGTCGCAGACCTTTCGGCCCCACCGGACGTTCGTGGCGGTCTTGAGGTCGATGGCGCCGGTTTGCGAACTTTTTCGGCCGGGTACGAACGACTCGGGCAGCGGCTTCTCATCGGCGGCCATGTTCTTGCCGTGCGTCCGGCCCCACTGGGGCCAGTCGTCGGCGTCGGCTTGCAGCGCGATCGCCAGCACGGCGACGGCACGTGCGCCCCGGGTCGCCCGCCGGAGAATCCATGACCCCATGGTGTGTCCTTTCCGCCGGTATCCACGGCGCGGGCGCCGTCGCGCCGCGCCCCGCGGAGAACACCACGAGAGCGGATCGCCCCGGCGGTGTCAAGGAAACCTGCGGGCCGAGGCGGCGGGCACAACGGCCGGGCGAGCGGTCCGCACGGGCCGCGCGGCCGAACGAAGGCCCGGACGGAGGCGGGTCAGTAGGGGTAGTAGGGGGTGGGCTTGGGGATGCGGCGGGAGTGGATGTAGGCGCCCAGCCCGACCACGATCGGCCCGACCAGGCCCAGGGCGATCATCACCGTGGCCACGACGTCGGCGGTGGTCTTGGGCGGGGCGGCGACGTGGGGTCCGTCGGCGGCCTGCTGCGACGGGTCCCGATGGACGCGCACGGCCAGGCCGCCGGTGCTGTTGTAGGTGCCCCACGCCTTCCTGAAGACCGCACGGGCGTCAGCGCCCCACTGGGGCCGGCAGGCGCCCTCGAGCACGGACGTGGCGGAGGCACCGGCCGCCGCGGTGAACTCGTCCCGGTCGTCCTCGAGCCCGTCCGGCGCCTCGTCGGGTGCCTGCACGCCGAAGGGCCCTTCGCCGTCCGGGTCCGGTCCGGCCGGGTCGGCCCGATCGGCGGGTCCGGTGTCCGTCCGGGGCATTGAGGCGACGTCGGCCGGGCGAGCGGACCGGGCCGGGGCATCGTCCGCCTCGGCATACGGCTCCCCGGGCCGGTCAGGATCCAGCCTGGCCAGGCCGAAGCCGCCCGACCGGGCCGTGGGTCCGGCGGCCCCGATCGGCGAATCGGCCACGCGGGACGCCATGTCGGCGGCCGGAATGTCTTGGACGGTCGCCGACAGGGCGGCCCGCCCCGCACCACTCAGCGCCCCCATCGCGGCAAGTATGGCCATGAAGCGTTTCATCTGCGGATATCCTGTGCGTGTTGGGGTCAGGTTACTTCCGGCATGGTTCGGCACAAACTCTGGTGCCGAAGGGTGCGGCGTGCTATCTCCGTTCACCACCGAACAGCAGCATTATATCTACCATCTGCTGCCGGATATGTCAAGGCCTATATCGCCCGGAAGCACGGGAATTCTCTACATTACAGCAAAGCGGAGACAGGTATAACAGGCGGAGCATGACGACAAGAAGCGCAAACACAGGTCAGGGGGACGCTGCCGGGGCTTTCACCTGTCCGGGAGGACCCCCATGGCCCTGAGGTGTTTGCGGAGGTACAGGACCAGGCCGACCACGCCCGGGGCGATCATGATCAGCCCGAGCAGCAACAGGCCTGTGGGAAGGGAGAAGCCCGCTTTTGCGGCTACTCCCCCGTAGACCGGAGTGGCAAGGTCCGACAGCGTGGACTCCGACAGCGTGACGAAACCCTCGGTGGGGTCGGTCGCGTAGAGCATGTCCCACAACGATCGGCCGGTGGCGAGCTGTTCATGTTCGTCGATCGGCCCCGGGACCCCGACGGCCCCGCGCCCGCCCACGAACGCCTGGACGTCACGGGTGGCGGGCTCGAACCCCGGCGCCCCGGCCGGGACCAACGGTTCGGCCAGCAGAGGCGCACAGTCCGGCGACAGTTCGGCGGCCCAGTCATCGCCTCGGGGCCGGGCGCCGGGTCCGCCCAGGACGGGTGAAACCCCGGAGCCCCCCGGGTCGTTGCCCAACAGGGCATAGAGACGGTCGAACGCGCCCGGCTCGGACCCGGCAAGACCGAGATCGCTCCCCGCGTCGACGGCGGGCGAACCCTCTGCCGGCGTGGCGACCGCGGCCGGGGCGTCCGTGTCCCTGCCCAGGCGACGCACCGTCACCGCCGAGGCCATGCTCGCCGTGCCGGCCAACACCCACAACGCGGTCAGTCCGATAACGAGGCGTCTCATCCTGTCCTCTCCGTCATGGTGATTACTCTAAAACTCTATCACGTCCGTCGCGGCCTGTCAATAGCGATGCTGCCGTGCGGGTCGGCTCGAATCGCTGCGGTCCTTCCTGAGTCGCTCGGCGATCGACTTCAGCGCCGGGTCATCGTTGATGGCCGCCAGCACGGTGTTCTTCGTCAGCCCGGCCTCGTCGATCGCCAGGAAGATCTCCTGGCGGTATTGCCCGTAGACCTGCTGCTCCCTGGCCGACCCGTAGGCGCCGATGATGCCGAAGACGCCCACGGCCACCAGCACGTAGAACCACCAGCTTTGCAGGGACCCCACGGGCACGCCGAGAATGCCATCGAACCACGCCATGTGCACCGCCAGGCACACCAGCAGACCGCCGACCATCAGCAGGATCGTCACGAAGCTGCCGGCGTCGCTGATGCCCTCGTTGGCCGTGAGCAACTGCCCGTACAGCTCCGCGTGGTCCCGCCTGAACTCGGCGGCCGAGCCCTGTGACTCCACGGTCACCTCGCCCCCGGAGCACTGGACGAAGCACTTGCGGCCGTCGGGCATCACGCCGGTCAGCGCCTCGGCGATCCTCTGCTTTTCGGCGTCGTCAATCTCGGGGGCCATTGCTGGTGGTCTTATCGGCGGGGAGGGCTATCAGCCGCCGGTGATTTCGCGGATGAAGATGTTTCTCCAGCGGATCTCCCCCCCGTGCGTCTGGAGCTGGATGGGTCCTCGCGTCGGCAGCGGCTTGCCGCGGTCGAAGAAGTTCTCCATCGTCACCGCGTCGACGATTTTCTCGGCGTTCAGGTGCACGGTGACCTTGTCGCCGACGAGCGTGATCCGCATGCGGTTCCACAGGCCGAACGGCTTGTCGGCCAGGACGGCCGGCCAGCGGCCGTTCTTCTTGTTGTTCCACAGCCCGCCCGAGCCCTTGTCGGCGCCGTGCTTCCACTTCCCCCCGGCCTGCGTGTAGTCCCAGATCTGCACCTGCGGGTTGGCGCGGAGGTAGATGCCGCTGTCGGCCTTCGGGACGGTCCTGTAGTCGATCAGCAGCTCGAAGTCGCCGTAGTCCTTCCCGGTGGTCAGGTACACGCCCCGGCCGCCGTTGATGATCTGCCCGTCGGCGACCTTCCAGTCCCGCGCGACGCTCTGGTCCCACGTGGCCTGCTGTGCGGCCTTCTGTGCGCCCGTCATCGCCGCTTCCTTGGCCGGGGCCAGGTGGGGCCGGCCCCGCCAGCCCGACAGGTCCTTCCCGTTGAACAGCGCCGTGAAACCCGCCGGGGGAACGTTGTGAGGCCCGCGGGCGTACGTGTCGAGCGGCTTGATCTTCATGTTCTTGAAGTGGATCTCCGCCCCGTGCCCGGCCCAGGCCAGGTGCCCGGCCGGGCGCAGCGCGTTGGCGCAGTAGCCCTTGGCGGGGATCGTGATCTTCGACAGGTCGGCGTCGATGATGGCCTGGTCGTTCAGGATGACCTTGATCTTCGTCCCGTCGGCGATGACCTCCTGGTGGTTCCACTGCCCCACGGGCTTCAGCGCCCCGCGTTTGGCCGGCACCAGGCCGTAGATCGACCCGTGGTACTGGTACGGCTTGAGCCTGGCCCATTTCGGCGCGGAGTTGTCCAGGATCTGGAGTTCCATGCAGGCGTGGGCGGGGTTGCCCCGAGGGGGCACGCGAATGCCCAGCCCGTTGTTCGCGCCGGCGGTGAGCTTGAAGTCGAAGGAGTAATGGAAGTCGGCGAACCGCCAGCGCGTGTACAGGTTGCCCCCGCCCTTCTTCTGGCAGACCATCACCCCGTCGATCACCGGGTAGCCCTTCGTCGAGCCGATCCATCCCGAGGTGTCCTTCCCGTTGAACAGCGACGAGAATCCGTCGGCGTCCGGCTTGGGCAGCGGCCCCAGCGGGGCGATCGGTTCGGCCGAGAATCCCGCCGCCGCCGCGGCGGTCAGTGTTGCCAGCACGACGAGTGTGGTCCTTTGCAGGGTCATCGTTATCTCCTTCGGTCCGGGGCGCCGCACGCGCCCGCATGGTGGCGTTACCCCGCAATCGTACCACGGACGGCGGGTGATTCAAGCGATGTTGTCGTTTCAATCCACGTGTGGCGCCCCGTGTTGTCGTTCGCTCCATGTTTAGCGGGCGCTTCGCATTGTCGTTGATTCCATGTTTAGCGGGCGAGCAACGCTCGCCGCTTTTCGTCCGAACGACGAACGGCGAGCGTTGCTCGCCCGCTAAACATGGAGGGAACGACAAGGTTGACGTGAACGTCGGTTATGCAGGTCCAGGCACACGCGTTCGGATTGTCGCCCTTGCCCGGCGCGGCGACGCCCGGTACGCTTGGAGAAACACCGCAGAAAGGACGGCGGAGCCCATGACCCGAATCGAACGCACTCTCGGCGCATGTCTGGCCGCGTTGGCGCTGTTCGCGGCGGTTTGCGCAGCGGAGCCGGCGGCCAAGCCCCCCACCGGCGCGACCGTCACGCTGTACACCACCGCCGATTTGCACGAGCACTCCGAGCCGCTCGTCCGGATTGCCGGGTACGTCAAGCGGCACAAGGCCAAGGACCCCAACACGCTGTTCCTGGACGCGGGGGACTTCCTGAACAAGGGCGAGAAGGCCCTGGCCGCCACCGAGGGCGAAGGGATGGTCGCCATCATGACCGCCGCCGGATACGACGCCTGCGCCCTGGGCAACCACGACTACATGTACAGCAGGAACCGGATCTTCGCGCTGGTCGCGACGTTTCCGGGGTTCCGCCTGACGCTGGGCAACTGCCGCTGGCACCCCACCGACCGGGCCAGGGCCAAGGCCATTCCGCGGTACCGGATCTTCGCGCTGAAGGGCGTGAAGGTGGCGGTGATCGGGATGGCCTGCCAGATCATGAACAACGCCCCGGACCCCCAGGTGCCGGCCTACAGTCAGGCCGAAGCGCTCCGCGAGCTGGTGCCCGTGCTGCGGAGCAAGGCGGACATCATCGTCGCCACCACGCACCAGGGCGACGCGGACGACCTGGACCTGATCAAGGTCGCCGGCGCCAACGCGCCCGACGTGCTGGTGGGGTCGCACTCCCACAGGCGCTTCGTTCGGCGTGTGGGCAAGACGCTGTTCATCAAGGCGGGCTTCTACGGCAACCACCTGGGCAAGGTGACCGTCACCTGGGATGGGCGCCGCATCACCTCCTGCAAAGGCACGGTCATCCCCGTGGGCAGGGACTGGCCCGAAGACGCCAAGACCAAGGCCGTCCGGGCCAGGTACGTCACGCCCGCCCAGGCCGGGCCGAAGAAGAAGGCCGCGTAACTCGCCCGGTCAACGTGGCGTTGACGACACGTAACCCTTTCAGCAGGTCCGGCGTACCACCAGGTGGGTTACATGCAATAGAGTGAGCCGGTCCACGTTTGACCTCGAGCAGGGCCTGTCGTTTTCGGGGCCGAGGAAAATGATAGATGAAGCGGCTGACAATCTGGCTTGTGGCGACAGCGGCGTGTATTTGTCCTGCGACCGCGCGGCCGGCGACAGGGGCAAGAAGCGTCGTCGTGCCAAGGCATCGCGTGGGCTTTCTTGTCTTCGACAAGTGGAACTACCTTCCCGCCGATGGCTCCGAGACGCCCTCCGGCGCGGGGGCGAATAAGCCCGCGCCGACCCCGGGCGAGACCTCTGAGGAGCCTCCCGAGGGCAGCAAGCCGCTGGTCACGGCCGTGTGGTATCCCGCCTCCAAAACGAGCAAACGCCCGTTCCACGAGTACGCCAAGGGCATCACCGGACTGGCGACGAAGGGCGCCCTGCTGCTGCCGGGCGACATGAACCGCCCCCTGATCGTCTTCTCCCACGACTTCGGGGGCAGCGGGATCAGCGCGGTGTACCTGATGGAGTACCTCGCCGGGTGCGGGTACGTCGTCGCGGCGGTCGACCACAACGACCGCGTCTCGTCGCTGCGGATCACCGGCCCCGGGGAAACCGACCCCAAGACCGTCATCCGCTACAGGAGCGGCATCACCCGGCGGGGCATCAAGCTCAACCGCAAGGCCTACGCGTACCGGCGGGAGGAGATCTCGGCTGTCATCGACAAGATGATCGCCGAGAGCAAGGACGCCAACTCGCCGCTGGCGAACATGATCGACCCGAAGCGGATCGGGGTGCTGGCCCACGGGCTGGGGGGCTTCACGACGATGACGATGATGGGCATGCCGCTCGAGCCGCCTCCAGAGGAGCCGCCCGAACCCAGGCCCGACGCGCCCCCGCCGCAGCCGGTTGAGCCCGAGGGACCGCCCGAGCACCTCGAGAAGCGCATCAAGGCCGCGGTGGTCTACTCCCCGTCCGTCGCGATGTGGGCGCCGGTGGAGTACTTCGACCATCTGGGTCCGATCATGATCATGTACGGTCAGAAAGAGGAGCGTCTGCGGGAGCAGTTGCCGGCGCGGGCGGCGTACACGTACGAGTGCCTGCTGGGCCCGAAGTGGTCGGTGGAGTTCATCCGGGCGCACGGGATGACGTTCTGCAACACCGCGACGATCCGGGCGGCCGGCCTGCCCAGCCAGGCGCGAACGGTCTACGCCGTCCACAGGATGATCGGGCAGTACGCCACGCTCATGTTCGACCTGCACGTTCGCGGCCGGATGTCCGCGGCGTCAGAGCTGACCGCCGCGCGGGCCAAGAAGGACGCCACGTGGGTCAAGAGCTTCAAGGCCGAGCCCAAGCGCATACCCCGCCCCGCCGAGCCCCCGCCGCCCCCCACCCCCCAGTACGAGCAGCCCAAACGTTGACGCAGGGGGTAGGGCTTGACGACAGGGCGTAGGGGATAGGGCTTGACGACAGGGTGCAGGGCGTAGGGGATAGGGCGCGGTGCTTCTCGAGTGCGCCAAAGCCCGCGGGTTCCACCCCGCGGGGTGTCTGCGGACGCCAGCAGGGTGACTCATCTCCTGCGAAGACGTATAATTCCCCTGTCCGGAATGAAGGAGCATACGATGACCACGTCAACGCATTCACGTCGGCGGTTCCTGTCGGGTTGTGCGGCTTGCACGGGGTGCATGGCCGCAGGTGTGGCGTTGAAGCCCCGGGCGGCGGCGGCCGCACCGGCCGGCGGAAAACCCAAGATCAGGCTCGTCTTCTGCGAGACGACCAACACCAAGCCGATCTGGCCGAATATCGGGTACGACTTCGACGCCCGAAGGAAGCAGCTCATCGACGTGCTGACCACCGGCTGCCCCGACGTGCAGTTCCTCACGACCAAGGTCATGGACACGCGCCAGGGCGCCGCCAACGTGCTCAAGGGCAACGCCGAGGTCGACGGATACGTCATCTGCGTTCAGGGCCTCGGCTGGCGGAACGACATCTACCGGCTGTGCACCTCGGGCAAGCCGACCTTGCTGGTGGACAACCTGTTCGGCGGCTCGGGCAAGTTCCTGACCCAGATGCCCCGCATCATGGGGGCCAAGAAGCCGGTCGACTGGGTCAGTTCCGCGAAGGACGCGGACATCGTCGCCTCGGCCAGGCACTTCGTCCTGCTCGCGCAGGGCAAGAGCGCCGCGGAGGTGGCCGCCGCCTTCCGCGCCACCCGCCGGAAAAACACGCCGAAACCGGCCGACTGGACCTGCACGCAAGACCCCGTCCCCACGCCGAACTTCGACAAGGCGCTCGAGCAGATGCGCCGGACGAAGCTCCTGGTGGTGGGGGGAGGCTGGGGGGGCGAGAGGTTCCGCAAGGCCTCCCGGGCCGTCACCGGCGTGACGTTCATACCGATCGGGTTCAAGGAGTTGGCCGGCGCCTACGCCGCCGCCGACCGGAAAAAGGCCAAGGCCTTCGCCGAAAGATGGATCAGCCAGGCCCGGAAGGTCGTCGAGCCCACCCGCCGGGAAATCGAGAAGTCCGGCGCGATGTACGTCGGCATGAAGCAGTTGCTCGACACGCACGGCGCCCGGGGGATCAGCATCAACTGCCTGGGCGGGTTCTACGGGGGGCACATGACGGCCTACCCGTGCCTGGGCTTCGTCCAACTGAACAACGACGGGCTGGTCGGGGGCTGCGAGGCCGACCAGATGTCGGCGATGACCATGGCCGTGATGGGCGCGGCTGTAGGGCGGCCCGGGTTCATCTCCGACCCCGTCATGGACACGTCGAGAAACGCGATCATCTACGCCCACTGCCTGGCCACGACCAAACCCTTCGGGCCGGCCGGCGCGGCCAACCCGTACCGCATCCGCGACCACTCCGAGGACCGCAAGGGCGCGGCGATCCAGTCGCTGCTGCCGAGCGGATACATGACCACCACCATCGAGATCAACCCCGTCTCCCGCCAGGTGCTGCTGCACCAGGGCAAGACGATCGGCAACAACGACAGCGACCTGGCCTGCCGAACCAAGCTCGAGGCCGCCGTCAAGGGCGACATCGAGAAGCTGACCGAGCACTGGTCGATGGGCTGGCACCGCGTGACGTTCTTCGGCGACCTCAAGGGTCACGTCAAGGAACTCTGCGCCCGGCTGAAGCTCAAGCTCGTCGAAGAGGCGTGAGATTCCCCGCCGAACGTCCACCGAGCGTATCCCGGGAAAACCCTTTGCTTCCCTTTGCCCGCGACGTTTCACTATGCGCAGGCATATGACACCCGTTGAGAGAAAGGGATTGGCATGAAGACGAACAGGCTGTGGCTGTGGTGCGGCGTTGTATCGGTTGTGTTGGGCCTGGTGCTCGCCTCGGGCTGCAACACGTCGCCGAGTGTCTCGGCGGCCGGCAACTCCGGCGACCCGTCGGGCAAGCCGCTGAGGCTGATCTTCATCGGCCCGGTTATCCACGAGGAGTTCTTCATTCCCGTGCGGAAGGGGATGGCCGACGCCGCCAGGCTCATGGGCGTCGAGGCGACCTTCACCGGCACCGAGGGCGTCGACACCAAGGCCCAGGCCGACATGGTCACCCAGGCCGTCAAGGACGGGTACGACGGCATCGCCGTGGACATCATTCACGAGACGGACTTCGACGAGGTGGTCGCCGCGGCCCTGAAGGCCGGAACGCCCGTCGTGGCGTTCAACACCGACGACACCACGCCCAACCCCCGCCTCAGCACCGTCAGCCAGAACCTCTACCAGGCCGGCCGCACCGTCGCCACGCGGGCGCTGACGTTCATCCCCAAGGGCACCGACGTGCTGATCACCAAGCACGACGAGGGTATCACCGCCCTGGACGAGCGCGCCCGCGGCATTCAGGACGTGCTGAAGGCCAACACGATCGCCTGGAAGGTCGTCATCACCACGCCGCACCCGCACAAGGCCGAGACCGTCATCACCAAGGCGCTGGAGGCCAATCCGCGGATCAAGACGGTCCTGGCCACGGGACAGGCCGACACCGAGGGCGCGGGCCTGGCGCTGGGCAAGGCCTTCGCGGGCAAGGGCTACGCGGCGGCGGGGTTCGACCTCTCGCCGAACATCCTCAAGGCCGTCGACGCCGGGGCCGTCCGCTTCACCATCGACCAGCAGCCGTACACCCAGGGCTTCTACCCCGTCATTCAACTGACGCTGCTGCTTCGCTACGGCATCAAGCCCAGCGACATCGACGCCGGCGCCGCCGTCATCACCCAGGCCGAAGCCAAGAGCGTCATGAAGCTCAAAGAGCAGAACTACCGCTGAGCTCTCTCACTTCACGCACCGTCCTTGCTCTGGCCGCGGGCGTCTGATAGGTTGCGGACATGGGCAGATGCGGGTGCATTCGCAGGGCGAGGCGGCCGGCAGCGGCGGGGTCCTCGGCAGACGTGAATCTGTCCTCGACTCATTGGCAGGTCTGCGCTCTAGTCCTTGCAGGAGGTCTCCTCATCCCGTCCACAGCCGCCGTCGTCGCGCAACCGGAGAAGGATGCCCGCATCGACAGGCTTATCCGCGAACTGTCCAGCGGGGACAAGGAGACCCGCCTGCAAGCCGTGGCGTTCCTGGGGTGGGAACGCAGCGAGCGGGCGGCGAGCGCGCTGGGCAAAGTCCTGCAGAACAAGGACCCCGAAACGCGTCGGGCGGCCATCGACGCGCTGACCAGGTCCGGCCCCGCCGGGGCCAAAGTCCTGGCAGAGTACTTGCGCCAAGCCGATGTCGAGTGGCGTCTGGAGGTCGTGGCCGCACTCGGCTACACGGGCTACGCACCAGGCCTCGTGCCGCTGCGCGTTGCGGCCAGCGACGCCGATTCCCGCGTGCGGGTGCGGGCCGTGGCCGCGACAGGGTGGATCGTCGAGCGGTTCATACTCGAGGCCGACGAGAAGGCTCGCGATCGTGCCAAGACAGCGGCTGCGGTCTTCAAGGGTCGGGGCAAGCAGGCACTGGCAACGATTCGGGCCGCCGTGAAGGATAAGTCGCCTGCCGTTCGCGCCATGGCGGCTCTCGTTTTGGGCCGTCTTGCGCCCCCGGACGCCGCGGAAACAATCAAGGCCATGCAGACCGACCCGGCCGCCGATGTTCGTGCGGCCGCCAGGTGGGCGATTATCCGCCAGAGGGGAGGACGCGTAGCCTTGGCCAGCAAGACATTCATAGCAAGGCTCAAGCGGAGAGCACCGAAGCTGGACTTCCCCAGTGTTTCTGTTGAAATGGCGATCCAGTTCGTTCGGGAAGTGGCGGGCGTTCCGATCCGCGTCAACTGGCGGGCACTCCAGAAGGCAGGCTTCAGCAAGAACACGATGGTAAGCTGCGTGGGCCTGCCCGTATCGGCGGAGCGCCTGATTGACATCGTGCTGTTCAGCGCGTTTGGGCCGGGCGCGGATTGGCTGGCCCGGGAAGACGTTATTTACATCAGCACGCCCCCCATTCTGATGCATGTGCTGAAGAGGAAAACCGCAGCGCCCGTTGCCAAGCCGGACAACAATCCGAAGGTCGGCCCTTGAGCCCCTTGGGGCTCTGCCAATCAGAAAGGAGCACATCATGACAGGTCGAGCGATTCGGGGAGGGGCTGTCGTCTGCGCGGTGCTGGCCGCTGCGAGCGGAGCGGCCGGAGCTGAGAAGATCGAGGACTACGCGAAACTCGTCGGCCGGACGAAGGGGCTGGTGTCCTGGTGGCGGTTCGAGGGCGACCTGGCCGACGCCCGCGGGGGCGCCGACGGACATGGCGTCGCCGGCGAGGCGCAGTTCGCCCCCGGGCCCGGCGGCGGCCAGGCGGTGGTCCTGGCGGACAAGCGGCTGGTGACGATGGGCCCGACGCCGAAGCTCGACCTGCCCGAGACGACCGTCGAGCTGTGGTTCAAGGCGACGTACGCCCGCGCGAAGTACAACCCGTGTCTCGTCGCCAAGCGGGCCTCCGGCGACCATACGAAAACGCGGTTCAGCATCCACCTCTGGGGCGACTATTCGTGCCTGGCCGTCTGGAACGGGCGGGCCGTCGTGCGGTTCACCCCGGCCCTGGGCGGCATCAAGAGGGGCCAATGGTATCACCTGGCCGTGGCCAGCAAGCCGGGGCAGATGCGGATGTATCTCAACGGCGTGCCGTGCCTGCCCGAGAAGACGGCCGTAGTGTTTGCCGCGGGCAACAAGGGCCTGCCGCTGCAGATCGGCTCGTCGACCCCGACGGGGCAGGAGTGGATGGACTGCCGGATCGACGAACTGGCCGTCTACTCCCGCGTCCTGAGCCGCGAGGAGATTGCCATGCACACCGACGCGATGGGCTGGAAGGACAAGCGTTTGGCCGTGGCGGAGGAGTTGGCCCGGCGGCGCGAGGCGGCCGAGAAGCAGCGCAAGGCCCGCATGGCCCGGCTGACCGACCCGAAGATCCTGTTCGCCCCGGGGCGGCGCGAGACCTATCGCGGCGACCGCCTGACCGCGATCAGCTTCCCCGTCGGGGGGATCGGCACGGGGCTGATCCAGATGGACGGCAAGGGCCGCCTGGCGGTCTGGCAGATCTTCAACAACTACCGCTACGTCCACGTGCCGCACTGCTTCTTCGCCGTCCGCGCGCAGGTCGGCGAGGACACCCCCGTCGTCCGGGCGCTCCAGAGCGAGGCGGTCGGGCCCTTCCAGGCCGTCAAGGCCCTCACGTTCCAGGGCGAGTACCCCTTCGGCTGGTACGCGTTCGAGGACCCCGCCCTGGGCGTCAAGGTCAGCCTCGAAGTGCACAACCCGCTGATCCCCGGCAAGGCGCGCGCGTCCGGCATGCCGTGCGCGATCTTTACCCTCCAGGCCGAGAACACCTCCGACAAGCCCGTCACCGTGACGTTCCTGGCCAGTCAGCAGAACGCGGTGGGGTACCTGGGCAAGGTGCCGATTGCCGGCCGCGCCTGCAAGGACTATGCGCGGAACGTCAACCGCGTAATCAAGGCCGACCGCGCCTGGCGGGTCCACATGACCACCAAACGCCCCAAGGGCACGCCCGGCTGCGGCGACATGGTGCTGATGGCCCCGAGGGCCCGGCAGGCCACGGCGACGGCCGCGTGGGAGGATCTGGCCTCCCTCCACGCGGACCTCGCCGCCGACGGCAAGCTCGCCGGCCCCGCCGAGGCCGGACCCAGCCTAAAGGGCGCCACGCTCGACGCCGCCATCGCCGACACCGTCACGCTCGAGCCCGGCGCCAAGGCGCCCGTCGTGTTCGTCCTGGCGTGGCACTTCCCCGACGCCGGGCACGGGCACGGCACGTGGGGCGGCACCGGATGCATGTACCAGACCTGGTGGCCCGACGCGCTGGCCGTCGCGAAGGAGATCCAGGCCAAGGGCCAACAGCTCACCAAGCAGACCCGGCTCTACCACGACACGCTCTACCGCTCGAACCTGCCGCACTGGCTCATCGATCGGATCGCCAACCAGGTCGCCATCCTGCGCACCGGAACGTGCTTCTGGACGAAGGACGGGTACTTCGGAGGCTGGGAGGGCTGCTGCCCCGACAGCGGCTGCTGCTACGGGAACTGCAGCCACGTGTGGCACTACGCACAGAGCCACGCCAGGCTCTTCCCGTCGATAGCGCGGCGGATGCGCGAGCAGGAGTTTCGCTTCATGGCGGCCGGCGGGTCCATTCCGTTCCGCCAGCCCCAGCACGGCCCGGCCACCGACGGGCAGTGCGGCTCCGTGCTGAACAGCTATCGCGAGCACCTGATGAGCGCAGACGGGGCGTGGCTCAAGGCCAACTGGCCCCGCATCAAGAAGGCCATGGACTTCATCATCACCACCTGGGACGCCGACGAGGACGGCGTGATGGACGGGAAGCAGTGGAACACGCTGGACTGCGCCATCGACGGGTCGAGCAGTTGGCTGGGGTCGCTGTACCTGGCGGCGCTGGGCGCCGCCGAACGCATGGCGACCCTCCGGGGCGCCAAGGCCCCGGCGGCGCGCTACGCGGCCATCCGGGAATCCGGCATGACCAGGCAGAACGCCTCGCTCTACAACGGGGAGTATTACATTCAGCTTCCGGGGCGGACCCGGCTGCGGGACTACTTCACGGGCTGCCACATCGACCAGATGCTCGGCCAGTGGTGGGCCCACCAGGTGGACCTGGGCTGGCTGTTCCCGCAAGAGCGGGTCCGCTCGGCCATGAAGAGCCTGATCACGTACAACTTCCGCTACAATTTCCACGGGGTTCGGCAGGTGCCTCGGAAGTTCGTCGCCGACGAGGACGCGGGGATGCAGATGATCACGTGGCCGAAGGGCGCCCGCCCGCCGGGGAAGAATTGCATGCTCTACGGGGACGAGGTGATGACCGGTTTCGAGTACGCCGCGGCGGGGCTGATGATCCAGGCCGGCATGCTCCAGGAGGGCTTCCTCGTCGCCCGCGCCATCCACGACCGCTACGACGGGCGGAGGCGCACGGGCCTGACGGCCACGCGGACCTCCTCGTGGGGCTGGTCGGGCAATCCCTTCGGGGACGACGAGTGCGGCAAGTTCTACGCCCGGGCCATGAGCAACTGGTCGCTCCTGCTGGCCTGCCAGGGCGCCGTCTACGACGGCCCGGCGGGGATGATAGGCTTTGCGCCCGTCTGGCGGCCGGACGACCACAAGAGCTTCTTCACCGCAGCCGAGGGCTTCGGGCTGTTTGCCCAGAGGCGAGACGCCAAGGCCCGCACGCAGACGGAACGCATCGAGCTGGCGTTCGGTCGGCTGGCGGTGCGGACGCTCGTGTTCCAACTGCCCCCCGAGGCCAAGGGGCCGGCCAAGGTTCGCGTCACCGCCGCCGGCAAGAGCGTCCGCGCCGTCCCGGCCGCCGAGGCCGGGCGCATCCGCCTGAAGCTGCCCGAGCCCGTCACCCTCGAAGCCGGCCAGAGGATCGACGTCGTGCTGTCGTACTGAACCGCGGAGCCGGTTGCGTTGTGGGCGTGGCACGGGCATCTTGCCCGTGAAAACAGAGTAGAATCGTCCGTTTTCGTGGTGTTCTGCCCATGGGCAAGATGCCCATGCCACCTTGTAGGCCCACAACGCAACCGGCTCTGAACCGCGTCAGCGGCCTTGACCCGCGGGCGGACCGGGCGATACGATGGACGGGTCGTGGAGGTGATCGGCAGCCTGGTGGCGCCCCTGGTCTTCAAAACCAGTGTGGGGCTCGACAAAGTCCCGGGTGGGTTCGATTCCCATTCGCCTCCGTTCCGAACCCGGCGGGTTCGGGGGTGTCTTCGGGACCTTCGGTCCTGCCGGCCACTCAAGTGGCCGTACGTGTTTAGCCTGCTACGGGCTTGAGGGAGATGCGTTGGGTCAGATGGTCCAGGAAGTCCAGGCCGCGTTGGTGACAGGTCTGGGCGATGCTGGTCAGGATCTGCCAGGTGGTGCGG
>Ga0180431_10004633_pt1 | contig 17089 bp, 11 predicted proteins | sample SS_ome_11_FD_132459 | JGI IMG/M metagenome (GOLD analysis project Ga0180431, IMG submission 132459) | Hypersaline lake sediment archaeal communities from the Salton Sea, California, USA - SS_1_MS_1 metaG | ecosystem: Environmental > Aquatic > Non-marine Saline and Alkaline > Hypersaline >... | reverse complement strand
TCCTGCGCCTGTTGCGCGCGCGCGGGTTCAAGACCGCGGTGGTGTCCTCCAGCAAGAACTGCCAACCCGTGGTGCAGGCCGCGGGCATCGAAGACCTGTTCGACACCCGGGTCGACGGCGTGGTGTCCGCCGAGCTGGGGCTCACGGGCAAGCCCGAACCGGACATCTTCCTGGAGGCCGCCCGCCGGCTGGAGGTGCCCGCCGCGCGCGCGGTGGTGCTCGAGGACGCCATCTCCGGGGTGCAGGCCGGCCGGCGCGGCGCGTTCGGCCTGGTGGTCGGCCTCGACCGGGTCGGCCACGCGCAGGACTTGCAGGCAAACGGCGCGGACGTGGTGGTGCGCACGTTCGCCGAGCTCGCAGTGGAAGGAGACAGGCCCATGTGGGAGCACGAGATCGACGCGTTGCCCTCTGCGCTCGCGTCCCTGGACGAGGTGGGCAGGATGCTCGCGGACAAACGGCCGTTCGTGGCCCTGGACTACGACGGGACCCTGACCCCGATCGTGGAGCGCCCGGAGCTCGCGGTGCTCTCGGACGAGATGCGCGGCGTGGTCACCGCGCTCGCGGACCGGTGCACCGTGGCCGTGATCAGCGGCCGGGACCGCAAGGACGTGCAAAACCTCGTGGGCATCGACACCCTGTTCTACGCGGGCAGCCACGGGTTCGACATCAGCGGGCCCGAGGGCCAACACATCGGCTCGCAGCAGGGCGAGGACTTTCTGCCCGCGCTCGACGAGGCGCAGGCCTCGATCGAGTCCTTGCTCGCGGACATCCCCGGCTCGCAGATCGAGCGCAAACGATTCTCCGTGGCCGTGCACTACCGCCGCGTGGACCCGGGCCGGGCCCCCGCGGTCGAGGAGGCGGTCGACCGGGTGCTCGCAGAGCACGACCGGCTTCGCAAGGGCACGGGCAAGATGGTCTTCGAGGTCCAGCCGGACATCGACTGGCACAAGGGCAAGGCCCTGTGCTGGCTCATGCAGGCCCTGGGCCTGGACGGGGAGGAGGTCGTGCCCTTCTACCTCGGCGACGACGTGACCGACGAAGACGCCTTCCGGGTGCTCCAGGACGGCGGGGTCGGGATTCTGGTACGCGGCAACGAGGCGGAAAAGGCCTCGCGCACCTCGGCGGCCCGGTACGCGCTCGACGACTGCGCGCAGGTGCGCGAGTACCTCGCACGCCTCACCGACATGCTGCAAGGAGACTGAGCGATGGGCACCTGGTCGTTCACCTACGAAGGCTTCAACCCCAAGGAAGAACGCCTGCGCGAGGCCCTGTGCACGCTCGGCAACGGGTACTTCGCCACCCGGGGCGCGGCGGCCGAGGCGGACGCGGACGACGTGCACTATCCCGGCACGTATCTGGCGGGCGGGTACAACCGGCTCAAGACCAAGATCGCCGGCCGCGTGATCGAGAACGAAGACCTCGTGAACCTGCCCAACTGGCTGCCGCTCACGTTCCGGTTGGACGGCGGAGAGTGGTTCGACCCGCGCGCGGCGACGCTGCTCTCGTACACCCAGGAGCTCGACATGTGGCGGGGGCTGCTCTTTCGGACGATCCGCTTCCAGGACGACCAGGGCCGCATCACCGGCGTGAAGAGCCGCCGCCTCGTGCACATGGACTATCCCCATTACGCCGCGCTGGAGACGACGCTCGTGGCGGAGAACTGGTCCGGGCAAGTCGAGATCTGCTCCGCGCTCGACGGGCGCGTGGTCAACGCCGGGGTGGAGCGATACAAGGCACTCAACAGCAAGCACCTGGAGCCGGTGGCGACCGAAGAGCTGAGCGACGAGGCCGTGTTCCTGGAGGTGCGTACCAACCAGTCCAGGCTGGGCCTGGCCCAGGCGGCGCGCACCCGCGCCTTCAAGCACGGCGAGGCCCTGGCCCCGGACCGCGTCACGGACCAGGAACCCGGGTACGTGGCTCAGCGGTTCTCCGTGGACCTCGCGCAGGGAGAGGAGGTCACGGTGGAGAAGGTGGTCGCCTTGTTCACCTCCCGCGATCACGGCATCTCCGAGTGCGGCCTGGCCGCGCGCGAGGCGCTCAAGGAGGCCGGGTCGTTCGAGGACCTGCTCACCACCCACGCGATCATGTGGGAACACTTGTGGCGCCGCTTCGAGATGAACTTCGAGCCCAACGGCTCGGAGCACGGCGACCGCACCGGGCAGGTGGTCCACCTGTACCTCTTTCATTTGCTCCAGACCTGCTCGCTGCACACCCGCGACCTGGACGTGGGCGTGCCCTCGCGCGGATGGCACGGCGAAGCGTACCGGGGCCACATCTTCTGGGACGAGCTCTTCATCTTCCCGATGATCAACACCCGCGTCCCGGAGATCACCCGGTCTCTTCTCATGTACCGGTATCGCCGGCTGGACGCGGCGCGCCAGGCCGCCCGCGACGAGGGGTTCCACGGCGCCATGTTCCCCTGGCAGAGCGGCAGCAGCGGACGAGAGGAAAGCCAGCGCGTGCACCTGAACCCCAAGTCCGGGCGGTGGCTGCCGGACAACTCGCACCTCCAGCGCCACATCAGCGCGGCCATCGCGTACAACCTGTGGCAGTACTACCAGGTCACCGCGGACGTGGACTTCCTGTGCTTCTACGGCGCGGAGATGCTGCTGGAGATCGCCCGGTTCTGGGCGAGCCTGTGCACCTACAACGAAGAGACCGGCCGGTACGAGATTCTCGGGGTCATGGGCCCGGACGAGTACCACGACGCCTATCCGGACGCGGACGCGCCGGGGCTGAACAACAACGCGTACACGAACGTGATGACCGTGTGGGTGTTGCGCACGGCGCTGAAGCTCTTCGACATCCTGGACGAGCCCGGGTGCCGCGAGGCGTGCGACAAGGTGGGCCTCACCGAGGAAGAGACCGACCTCTGGCGCAAGATCATCCGCAAGATGAAGATCCCGTTCCACGACGACGGGATCATCAGCCAGTTCGACGGGTACGAAGACCTGGAGGAGTTCGACTGGGAGGGGTACCGCAAGAAGTACGAGGACATCCAGCGCCTGGACCGCATCCTGGAAGCCGAGGGCAACACCCCGAACCGGTACAAGGCCTCCAAGCAGGCGGACGTATTGATGCTCTTCTACCTGTTCTCGGCCGAAGAACTCGACGAGATGTTCACGGCCCTGGGCTACCCCTTCCCCCACGAGACCATCCCGAAGAACATCGACTACTACATGGCCCGCACCTCGCACGGCTCGACCCTCAGCCGCGTGGTGCACGCCCGGGTGCTCACCCGGTCGGACCGTCTGCGTTCGTGGCAGCTCTTCACCGAGGCGCTCGAAAGCGACGTGGCCGACATCCAGGGCGGCACCACCCCGGAGGGCATCCACCTCGGGGCCATGGCCGGCACCGCGGACATCCTGGAGCGCGCGTACACCGGCCTCGTGGCGCGGGGGGACGTGCTCTGGTTCGACCCCGTGCTGCCCGAGCAGGTGGGCAGGCTCCACATCCACGTGCGCTACCGCGGCCATCCCCTGCGCATCGACATCACCCAGGAGCGCTTGCGCGTCGAGGCGCTCCAGTCCTGCGCCGCGCCGATCCACATCGGGTTCAACGGCCAGGTCCACACCCTGGAGACCGGCCAGGCCAAGCAGTTCCCGCTGGGCGAGTGAGCCGCACGGTCAAGCTCAGCCGGTCAGGACGCCCGCCAGGCGCGCCAAGCCGCCTACCCCCCATTGCTTGCCCCAGCCGTTCGCATCCGTTTGGGCCAGGGTCCTGCGCGCGCGTTCAGTGCCGGGCTCGAGCCCGACAGGCGAGGGGCGCATCGCGTTCGGTCAAGAGGTTGAGCCCGTTCTCGTCCCAGGTGTAGTACGTCGTGTCTCCCCCGTCCTGCATCGCAACCATCCGCATGCGCGCGTCGTGATGGAAGTACTGCGCCGTGCCGTCGCGGTACCGGATCGCGGTCACGAGGTCCCGGTGGTCGTAGGAGAAGTAGGTCGTCTGCGCGTTCTCACCGAATCTCCAGCACGTCAGCCCGGCTGGCCACACCGTCCTCGAATCTACAGGTGTCCTTTACGCCTTGGCGATGATTGCCGCCTTGACGGATGGGGGGGCGCCTCGGAAGCGGGGTCAAGTTCCAGCAAAAGGCAAAACCGTACGCCCCACGCGAAGGCATGTTGCAGTCTCGTTTCTATTCCCTTCAGCTCTGCCACTACCTGGCCGACATCCCTTATCTCGCCTGCGTCCGCCTGCAGGACAGCGAGAAGACCCGTGACTGTCTTGAGGCCGACCTCGGCGTCGTACCATAGCACCGTGTCACCGAAGTAGTCGTCATTGAAGCCAAAACTCGATATCTGGCGTACGTGCGCACGACTTGCAGCATTGTCCAGCTCGACGAGGTCTTTGGCGATGGTGTGGCCAGACCTGAACGTGAGCTCTCGGCCGGGCACCGGCCTCTCGAAGTAGGGCACAATCCGCCCGTAAGACCAATAGGGTATCCGAAGCAGAAACAGCAGCCATAGCAGGAGCGAAACCGCGATGAGAAATGCTGCAACGTCCAGCGAAACAATGTACGCCCAACTCGCGCACGTGCCGCTTACGGCCAGCAACGTCGAGCCAATCGGAACAGCGAAGTCCCATGCCCAAACGCGCCACCAGATCCGCCTAGCGGAGACCCGCTGTACATGGTCAGAAGGTCCCTGCTCCCGTCGGGCCGCGTTCTTGACCAGATGGTCCCGACTCGGTCGACCCTCGACGCCAAACGGGCGGTTGCCTTTGTGGGTCACGCCGTCTACCCAGGCTTCTTCGATCCGGATTCTCGATCAAAAAACTGGCGGCAGAGCTCATCGAGGTCCAGGGATGTTCAGCAAGCCTCCCTCGCGCACGGCTTTGGCGAACCGTTTGACCGTATCGATCGGGCGCTTGCCCAGATTCCGGTGCCCCTGGTCCGCGCGCCCGCAGCTGTAGTGTTTCCGCCAGGCGTCCAGGTCCGTTTGCAGCGCGTCCGCGGCGCGTACCTAGGGTATTGCGTTCGTCCCCTTGGCGCAACCCGGTCGTTTCGCATGCTTGCGCGGTGTGGGGCGATTCGCGTGCCTGGCCCAAGCCCGGGCCGATCAGAACCCGCACCCCACAAGCACAACCATTGCCGCCCAACGTCGGCCTCGCCTGGTCATGGCGCTTCTCCTTGTGAAGCCAGTCCCCCGTCTAGATCGCTTCGCGCCGCCAACGCCCGCGCCTCGCACACGCCTCACGGCCGATGACCGTGTGACGATCCTCAACGGATACCCTCGGTGTACCATTGCCGCTCACCACACGCGCTTGACAAGCAAGGCCGCGACACGCCACACATGCCCGCGGTCGGTTGACAAGACAAGCTTGATCACTCGTTCCCCGGACACGTACATGCCGAAGGAATCGGCGCTCGCCTCCTGGTCCGCTGTCTCGAACACCGCCTGGACTCCGCAATCGGGTACGCGCACCTTGGTGCGCGTCCTGTCTCCCGGGCCGTGAATCAAGAGCAACTCGTAGCTTCCCTCGTCGAGGCGAAGCCCCAGCGTCGCCTGCTTGCTGGACCGAAGGCCCTTGCGCGTGAGTGGATGTCCTCTGCGCACCGTGTCGCGCCCGAGCGCCCTGGCTTCGATCCATCCGTACCGCCGGATGTTCTCATAGGTCGTGTCCGGGCCCAGCGGCAACCAGGGGTCCTCCAGGGACTGTCGCCCATACAGGGTCTTCGTGGCTGCCCGCCTGTCGGTGGCGCCGAAATCGAGGCGGAAATACAGATTCCTGGGGATCTCGATGAGCCGACGGTGCGACCCGGATAGGGAAGGATCGTTGTTCTCGACCTGCTTCCAACCGTAGATGGTGGCGCCGGACCGCTCGATCCGCCGGGTCATGCGTGTCTCGGGGTCCATTCCGATGAATCGGTGGAAGCCCCTGTGCGCGCGCTTCACCTTGGGCTTCCCGGGGTTCTTGGGCGGCGGCCGGCGCTTGCGCGGTTGCTGCACGGGGCGAAGAGTGGCCGCCTCTCCCTTGCCCAAGCCAGCGGCTATGATGTCCCCCTTGACGTCAAGCACCTCCTCCTTGCCTCCTCGTTCAAGACAAAGAACGCCTTGCTGCCAGGGATTGTGGACCCGTACCTGGCCGCCTTGTTCGGCTTGAATCGTAATCTTCGCCACTTGCCCCCCGATCCGCTCAGCGGACACAAGAAAGGCCCCGGGCGCACGCAGGTCGCGGAAGCGAACGTCCTTCCAAGTATCCGGGACGGCCGGGAAAACAAACAGCACTCCGTCATGCTCTTGGAGGAGCATCTCGTTCACCGCGGCAATCGTCCCGCACCCGGTCTCCAGGATCGGCGGCAGGCTCGGCTGCGGCCCGACCATCAACCGGTGGTACGACCGGTACGGCTCGTTGATCTCTCGGCCCACGAAGCCGGAGGGATTGAGGAAGCCGTCCACAATCCACCGGTCGAGCACCGCGTAGGTCTCGTCCGCGAGCCCCATGCGCGCGAAGGCCGTGGCGACCCAAGGCGTATTGAAGGTGTACACCATGGAGATGTTGTTCCAGCAGCTTCGGACCGTGGCCTCGCCGAGCTTTCGCTGCCGCTCTGGACTTGACAGGTGCAGTTCCCGCGCGGGATACACGGGTGCCAGTGTGTTCGGATGATGGCACAGGTGGGGACTGTCGTATTCGGCAAGATCGAAGATCGCCTTCCCGTACTCGGTCTCTCCGGTGGGATACCTGGGAAAGCGCGCAAGGAGCGCTTGCCAGCGCCGCGCATGCTCCGCATCGACGCCGAGCAGGTCCGAGGCCCGGACCAGGCTCTGGTACAAGTACTTGAAGAAGGCGAGGTCGATGGCCACGTCGCGGAATATCCGGCTGAAGCCGACCGCGTCCTCTCGTTCATCGGTCAGGTTGCCTCGCTCCGGCGGAGCGCTTCCGAAGTAATACAGGTCGCCTTGCTCGTCCTCCTCGAAGAGTCGCTCGCCGAGAAGCCCTACGGCCCGCATGATCGGGTAGATGCGCTCGCGAAGGAGTTCGGCATCCAAGTCATGGCGGTACCGTTCCCACAGGAGAATCGCCATCCATGGCCCGGCGCATTGCCAGTTCCCGTAGAAGGCAGCACCCTCATCCACGCCGTACTTCTCGCGGCTGCGCAGGGTCGCCTCAGGCATCATGGCATGCACCAGGTCGATGAACGGGTCGAAGAAGGCCAGATGATTCGAGGCCATGACGTGCTGATACGCCATCTCGATGTTGACATCGCGATACGGACGGTTCGACCAGGTGATGTGGTCGCTGTGCGTCCACAGCCCGTACAGGCCCGCGCCCTTGTACTTGGCCCTAATCCCTCTGCCGTGCGTGCAGGCAAAGGCGTACTGGTGGAAGTAGTAGAGGTTCTCCAGCACGTCGTCGCCGATCTCCACGGCGGACTCCTCCCAGAAGCCGCGCCAGCGCCTGCGGTTGGCCGTACGGATGTCTCGGACATCGGCATGGCTGACCGCGTCGAGCGCAGCAGCGCGCGGGTCGTCGGCCTCCATGCAGGTCATGCAGCTCACGTAGAGCGTGAGCGCATCGGGGCCTCCCCTGAGCTGCGCGGTGAGGCCGTCACCGGATCTGCGCGCCGCGAAGTCCGCGCCGTGGACGCGTACGGCCACCGCGTAGCGGAAGTGGTTGGCGAGTTCGAAGTCGACCCACATACAGTCGCGCGTCCGGCCGAATTGCGGCCGGGTCTCAATGTAGGCGTCGTGGGGCGGCCGGAAAAGCTCCACTGCCTTGATCGGCACACGGCCATCGGCGGCCTCGAAGGTTACCGCGAACACGTCCTCGCGCGGATCGACCACGGTGCCCATGCGGTAGCGCCTGCCGCCGTCCTCGCAGTGCGCGGTCACTTCGCCGCGGTACAGGTCGAGTCGCTCGCGCATCTTGCCGGCGTTGCCTCCGGAATGGACCCGCAACCACGCGGGAACGAGGTTGCCGGCGAACCAGGAAGGCAGCCGGCTGACATCGTCGATCAGCGTCCGGCGCCGCTCCCGACGAACCAGGGCCCGCTCGTGGAGCGCCTGGAGGCGGCGCTCGTCCTTGCGACGGACGGCTTCGCGCATCTCGTCGTGCCTGGGCTCGTACCGGGCGCCGAGCTCCCAGGTTCGATAGGTAGTGCAGTCGGGGTCCTTTGCATAGTCTCGGTGTAGGTCGATGTCCACGTCGAGCTTGCCCACGATCCACTCCCACGAGCCCGGCCGATAGACGAGCCCGCCGAAGCGTCCGTTGCCAAAGGGAAGCGCGTCTTCGATCTGCGAAGGCGCGGTGGTAAACAGCACGTCGTGCCGCTCAAGAAGCTCCCGCATATTCCAGTCCTGCCCGGTCATAGGATCGTCCTCCCCGGTCCGCCCTTTTCACAGTACTGGTCCTGTTCGTAAAGACGCCCGACCCCACGGCCCCGCAGGCCTTCTGCTCGCTTCGCGCATCCCTCGCACGATCGCGTCCCGCGCAGGCCTCACAGTCGCGCGGCAATGCGGTCTCGCGCATGCGCCAGGGCCAGGCGCGCCCGGCGCGCCCATACGCGCACGGGCGAGCCCACGCCCTGGGAGCGGGGATACCCGTACCTGCGGTTGCGGCGCCCGCCCAGGGCCTCGAACGTGCGCAGGTCGTCGGCGCACAGCTCGGTCCGCCAGCGCTTGTCGCGGAATCGCCGCGGGTCCTGGCGCGCGTAGAACTCCAGGTCCACGGGCCGGCCGTGGTCCGCGACCCCGCCGCGCTGGTGCGTCTTCACGAAGTACTGCGCGCCCTGGTTGCCGCCCAGGAAGTGGTGGGCCCGGCACCAGTAGGCCTTCATCTCGGGCTCGTAGTCGACGCCGAGCAGGCCGCACACGCGGCGCAGGTGCGCGTCGGGGTCCTCGACCAGGGACTCGTAGTGCAGGACCAGCCGGTCCCGGGCGGGCAAGGCGCTCAGCCGCGCCTCGAGCGCGCGGCAGGTCGCCTGCCACTGGCGCACACGCAGCGCCGCCGGGGTGGCCGGGTACTTGCGCAGGTGGCTGGCGAGCACCGCGCGGCCGTCGCGGATGAGGAGCACCATCTTGTGGCGGATCGAGGGGTGCTCCAGGTGCTCGCGGCAGGTCTTGATCGAGGTGATGACCAGGATCGGCTTGCCGAAGAACTCGCGCGCGCGCAGGAACAAGTTGTCGGACGGGCCCAGGCGCGCCTCGAAGTCCCGCCACACCGCACACGCCCCCGGGCACAGGCTACAGGTCCGGGCGAACCCGTCGCGTGCGATCCTGTCGTCGAACTCGCCCAGGGCCGCCGCCTGCGAGTGCGACCCGGCCATGAGCCCCAGCCACGTGTGGCCCCCGTGCGCGGCGCTGACCACCTCCAGCACGGTCACGGTGTCCGGCATTCCGGTCCCCTGCGCGCAAGCCCGGGGCGCCTGGGCTACCGCCCACCCGGGTCTCTTGACGGGCTCGGGCACATGCCCCTGCACGCAGCCGGCCGGCCCGCGTCCCTGGCCCGCCGGCCCGGGCGGGCGACACCCGTGACGAGTATCGCGGCCGCGCTGCGCACGTGCAAGGGAAAAGGGAGCGCGCCCGCGGGCGGCGAGCGTCAGGCTTCCGCGCGTGCGCACGAACGCGACCGAAGGGGCACGACACACGCCGGGACCAGATATGCTGCCTCGCTGAGGCGCCGCAGCGGATCTCGACCCCAGATCCCTGCCAAATCCGGCTTGACCTTGTCGCAGAGCGTGGTATGTATGAAACGGTGCGGCTTTGGGGCAGGGGCACGCAATGCGCAGTGCTGTGTTACTCCCAACTGTGCTTGTGCTGCTGTGCTCCGAGGCTCACGCCCTTCTTGCGCTGCGGCCACAGCCTGAGGCGGTTGGCCTGCGCATCGACCCCGAGGACCCGGCCCACATCTTTGTGCTTGTCGAGGTCCCGAACGGCCTTCGTGACCACGGCGACCGATGCATCGCCCTCGAGAGCCACGACGGCGGCCAGACCTTTTCTCGAGAGGGCGTCGAAGACATCCCCGATTCTTTTGTCTCGTCCCTGTCTGCGGGCGAAGTGCGGTATGCATGGACTCCCCGGATGGTGCTGAGCAGCAACGACGGCGGACGGACCTGGGAGCAGACCGGCTATGAAGCCCACATCGACGACATCATGCATGACCACCAACAGAGACGAGAGGCCGCCTATCTTGCCCAGTACGGCGGACGCGTCCCGCGCCGATCACCATATTGGAGGCCGACCTTCGGTGTGCTCTGTTTTGCGTATCTCGGGGCCGCCTTCTTCCTCCTGTTCAAGGCGGGGTGCCTGCGATCGCTGGTGAGCGTCGTCAAGTCCGGCGTGGTGCTCGTTGTCGCGGCCCTTGGATTGTCTTTTGTCATGAGGATGCGGCACGTACTGGTGGGCTGGGAGATGCCACCTGAGCTGCCGCTGACCGTGACGATGTACGTGGCTGCGCGACCGCTCGCGCTACTTGCTGCGTTCGTCCTGTCCGCGTTGTTCTTCCCCTCGACCATTGACATCGCCCGTGTTCGGACCAAGAGCGCGCCCATGAAACGGGACTGGCGTTTCGACCTGTGGGAGCTCGTCGCCATCTGCTTTTGGGTCGCGGTCCTCTACAACTGCGCGCATGCCGCCCTGTATCTTGTGTAAGAGATGCGTTCCCCACTCGTTCGCTGACCTCGGTGCGTCCGGGCGCCTGTCCTTGACAGACGTTGAAGGGCCTTGAGAATGGCGCCAGGTCGAGGACAGGCTCGCAGCGTGGCGGGCCGCTGGCGGGGACACCGATGCAAACGTTCGCCTTCGCTCTCGACCTTGTGGACGAGCCCGGCGCCGTGGAGCGCTACGAGGCCCTGCACCGCGCGGTCTGGCGCGAGGTGGAGGCCGCGCTCAAGGCCGTGGGCGTGGAGGATCTGCCCATCTTCCGCATCGGGTTGCGCCTCGTCATGGTGGTGCGGGCGGGCGACGAGTTCGATCCCGCGCGCGACTTCGCCCGGTACCTCGAGCACAACGACCGCATTCCGCAGTGGGAGGCCCTGATGCAGACCGTGCAGAAGCGCGTCCCCGAGGCTCGGCCCGGCGAGCAGTGGGCCCGGATGAAGGAAATCTATCGCCTAGACTGACCTCTGCGGCCCAGACCAGGAGGAACGCGCCGCGGGACCGCGCCCAGGCCGCGCGGTCCCTTCGCAAGCCGGAGGCGCGTGCGGACCGCCGACCCGCGAGCGCCCTGCGCGTAGGCTGTGAATCTCCCGGGAGAGGCTCAGGATGGGTACGAGGCCTGTCAACATCCTGTTCTTCCTGCCGGACCAGCACCGGCCGGACTGGCTCGGCGGCAATCCGGACCTGCCGGTGCGAACGCCCAACCTGGACCGGCTGTGCGAGGCGGGCGTGCGGTTCTCCAACGCGTTCACGCCGTCGCCCTTGTGCGCGCCCGCGCGCGCGTGCCTGGCCGCGGCACGGGACTATGCGCACTGCCGCGTGCCCAGCAACCGGGAAAACTTTCCCCTGGACCTGCCCACCTACTACCAGCGGCTGCACGAGGCGGGGTACCGGGCCTGCGGGGTGGGCAAGTTCGACCTGCACAAGGACCTGGCCAAGCCCAGGGCCGAGCTCGACTGGCACCTGGACGGGTCGCGGCTGCTCTCGGCCTGGGGGTTCACCGAAGGGATCGACTCCGAGGGCAAGGGCGACGGGTACGCGGCCTTTCGCGCGGCGGGCCGTCCCAAGGGGCCGTACCTCGAGTTCCTGCGCCGCCGGGGACTGGCGGACGCGTACGCGCGCGAGCACGACCAGCGCAAGCTCCATCAAAACGCGTACGTGACCGTGCTCCCGGAAGACGCCTATAGCGACAACTGGATCGCGGAGAACGGGCTGCGGTTCCTGCGCGGGTTCCCCGAGGGCCGGCCCTGGCACCTGGTCGTGAACTTCACCGGTCCGCACAGCCCCATGGACGTAACGCAGCGCATGCACGATCAGTGGGCCGAGGTGCGGTTCCCCCTGCCCGTGGACAACGAAGACACCGAATACAGCCCCGAGCACCACCAGCGGGTGCGCCAACACTACGCCGCCATGATCGAGAACATCGACCGCCACGTGGGCCGGTTCCTGGACGCGGCGCGCGAACGCGGCGACCTGGACAACACCCTGGTCGTGTATGCGAGCGACCACGGCGAGATGCTCGGCGATCACGGCCGGTGGGGCAAGGCCACGTGGCACACCCCGTCCACCGGCATTCCGCTCCTCGTGGCCGGCCCCGGCGTGGAACAGGGGGTCACGAGCGACGCACTCGTGTGCCTGCAGGACCTGGCCGCCACGTTCCTGGACGTCTCCGGCGCGGATCCCCTGCCCCGCATGGAGGCCCGGTCGCTGCGGCGCGTGCTCGCGGGCGAGACCGACCGCCACCGCGACTGCGTGGTGAGCGGCCTGCGCGACTGGCGCATGGTCTTTGACGGCCGGTACAAGCTGGTGGTGGGCGCGGAGCCCGCGCTGCTCTTGTACGACACGCGCGAGGACGCGTGGGAGCAGCACAACCTCGCGGAGCGCGAGCCCGGCCACGTGGCCAGGCTCGAGCGCATGCTCCACGAACATGAGCGCGCCGCTGGACCCGCGGCCTGACCCGGAGCGCCTACTGCCCGGCTTCGCCCTGCTCCCGAGTCATTTCAGACAGTACGCGCCGGGCCGCTTCGAGCTCGGCGCCCGCCTTTTCGAACTCGCCGTCGGCCATCGCCTGCTGGAAGGCGCGGAAGTGCTCGAGTGCTTGCCGCGGCAGGTCGCCCAGGGCCGGAGCGGCTCGTTGTTCGGGACGGGCCTCGGCCTCCGGGCGGCCCAGCAGGCGGTTCAGGGCGGTCTCGAAGTCCTCGTCCCACACCACCCGGGTTTGGTCGGCCAGGGCCACGCGCTTGACCTCGGGCAAGCGCGCGTCCTCGGCCTGGATGTAGATGGGCTCCGCATACAGGAGGAACAGCTTGTCCTCGTCGAAGAGCGGGATGGCCAGCAGGTTGCCTCGGATCACGCTCGATCCGCGCTGGCCCCACAGCGTCATGGCGCGCGACATCTCGGTGTCCTGGTCGATGCGCGCCTCGATCTGGCGAGGGCCGAGCACCTCGGTACCCTTGGGGAAGGTGAACACCACCAGCTCGCCGTAGTGCTCGCCGTCGCACCGGGCCGCGAGCCAGGCGCGCATCACGTTCTTGTTCTTGGGGGTGAAGGGCGTCATGAGCACGAACTCCGGGCCCTCGCCCTCGGGAAGCTGGACCATGACATAGTAGGGCATCACGTACTGAAAGGTCTCGCGGTAGCGCTCCGTGGCCAGGGCCCACACGTCCTCGCGCTGATAGAAGACCTCCGGGTCCTGCATGTGATAGGTCCCGTAGATCTCGGCCTGCAGGAAAAACAGATCCTGCGGCACGCGGATGTGGCGGCGGATGTGCGGGGGCATCTCGGAGAGCGGCAGGAACATGTCCGGAAACATGCGCCGGTACGCGCGCAGCAACAGGTCCTCCGCGTTGATGACGTAGAAGCGCACGGTCCCCTCATAGGCATCGACCACCGCTTTCACGGAGTTGCGGATGTAATTCACGCCGTGGAACTTGCGCACCACGCCGCGATACGGGTCCGAGTAGGGGAACGCCCGCGAGGTCGTGTACGCGTCCACGATATATTGCACCCGTCCGTCCGGGGTGAGCACGGGGTACGGGTCTTCGTCGAACTCCAGGAACGGGGCGATGGCCGCAACGCGGTCCTGGATGCGCCGGCGGAACAGCACGCGGCTGTCGCGAGTCACGTACCCGGAGAACAAGAGCCGGTGGCCGTCGAACTTCCAGGCAAAGGCGAGCTCCTTGGGAAACGAGTCCAGGGTCACCCCGCCCTGGCCCGCGTACGAGGTGTACTCGTTGGTCTCGCCCGCCGGGTAGTCGAACTCCTTCTCCTTCGTGTCCACGTACACGTGGTCGGTGGTGTTCTCGCCGTAGTAGATCTCCGGGCGCCGCACCTGCAATCTCGGCGCCGCGCTTTCCGGCGGAATGTTGCGCACGAGCAGCTTGGGCTTGCCCTGGGACAGGAACTCGTGCACGGGCAAGAGCACCAGCCCGTACCCGTGCGTGTACTTGAACTGGCGGCTCACCCAGGTCTGGGACCGGGGGTCCAGGGCGCCCTTTTCCAGCTCGCGCACGGCCAGCATGACCTGCCGGTACTCGTCCTCGATCACGTACCGGTCGATGTCCACGTCCTGGAACTGGTAGTAGAGGCGGATCTCCTGCTGTTCGCGCAGATTGTCCAACAGGGCGCGAGGGTCCCACAGCCGCACGTTGTTGAGGGTTGGGCGATTCTTCTCCGTGACGTCCTCGGTGATGTGCGGGCCGAGGCTATACTCGCGCGTGGACACGTGCGCGCTGTCGATGCCGAAGGCTAAGCGCGTGAACCGGATGTTGTGCTCGATGTAGGGCTTCTCCACGGTGATCTCGTTGGGCGCCACGTAGAAGGTCATCACGACCAGCGGAATGAGCCCCCGGAACACGAGCAGCAGCACCACCGCCCCAACAGCGCCCGCCCAGGCGGCCGGACGCACCTTCACTTGCGGGCGCGGCCCTGTAGTGTCCAGCCTGGCGAACCAGGTGCGCACCCGGCCCGACGCGGCCGAGGCCAGCAGCGCCACGCCGATCGCGGCGTACACGAGCACCGAGGCATAGTACCCGAGCGTGCGGTAATGCACGTCCGTGTATCCCGCGCCCGTGACCGCACCCCACTCGCTGTAGAGCAGCCGATACACGCCCAGGTAGCTGTCCCAGGCCAGCACCAGGAGAAGCAGCCCGCCCACGACGAGCGGGGCCCGGAACAGGCGCTGCTGTGGTCCGGGCCCTTCGGGCGGCGCCCCGCGCTGCTGAGCGCGGGTCCATCCGGCCATTCCGGCCGCGCCCGCGAAAATGACGCCCGCGATCAACACGAGATACAGCCAGGAGATGAGCTGCGTGTAAAAGGGCAGCCGAAAGAGATAGAACGACACGGACTTGCCCAAAACCGGGTCCGAGAGCTCTGAGGCCGGATGATGCACGAACAGCAGGAAGGGCTCCCAGAGCTGCCCGGCGGGCAAGCCCAGGATGAACGCCACCACCGCGGCGATCAGGAACACCGCCCACCGCTCCCTGCGCTGCGCGCCGCGCAAGCTCTGGGCGGTGACCGCGGCCAGCGCCACGAACACGGCCAGGATGGCCCCGGCCGAAAGAAAGATCTGGGTGCGCAGCACGGTCCAGAACCGCGCGGGAAAGCCCACGGACTCGAACCACAGGTACTCGGTGTACAGGGCGAAGAAGACGCCGAGGCCTGCTACCAGCAGGATGGCGGCCAGCAGCACGGCCACGGCCGCCGGTAGCTTGCGCCGCCATGCTCCGCGAGGAATTCCGTCCCCCTTGGCGACCAAGCGAAAGAGCGGAATCGCCCCAAGCAGCACCACAGCGATCCCGAGGATCCGGAACATGCGCGGCTCCCTCTCACATGGCCCAACCGAACAGCGGGGCGCCCGCGCGTCGGCTGCACGGTCTACGCCTCAGGTATCGTGCGCGCCCACAAATCCGCTACCTCGGCACCGCGTATCGGCCGGGGCCGAAGTCCGCTTCATAGAACGACGCGATGCCGTCGCCCGGCGTGGCGACCTCGTCCAGGCGCGCCCGGTGGTCGTCGGTGACCTCGACCTCGAGCGCGCCCAGATTGTCCTCCAGCTGCTCCATGGTGCGCGGGCCGATGATGGGGCTGGTGACGCCGGGCTGGTGCATGCACCACGCCAGAGCGAACTGGCTGGAGGTCGTGCCCGCCTGTTCGGCGACTTCGTCCAACGCATCCATCACGTCGAAGGCGCGGTCCTGGAACTGCTTGCGGAACCGATTCTCCTTGCCCGCGTACCGGCTGCCCTGGGGCCATCCGCCCTCCCGGCTGTACTTGCCGGTCAAGAACCCGCCCGCGAGCGGCGACCAGGGAAGAACCGCGAACCCATAGGTGCGGCAGAACGGCACAAGCTCGCGCTCAATGCGCCGGTCCAGAAGGTGATATGGCGGCTGTTCGCTCACGAACCGATTGAGCCCCAGTTCCCGGGACACCATCACCGACTCCATGAGCTGCCAGGCCGCGAACGTGGAACTGCCCACGTACAGCACCTTGCCCGCGCGGATCAGGTCGTCGAGCGCGCGCAGCGTCTCGTCGATGGGGATCTCGCTCATGGGCCGGTGGATCTGGTACAGGTCGATCCGGTCCGTGTCCAGCCGCTTGAGCGACGCATCGCACTGGGCCACGATGTGGCGGCGATGGTTGCCTCGGTCGTTGGGGCCCTTGCCCATGGAGCCGTGCACCTTGGTGGCCAGCACGATCTGGTCGCGCTCGCCGCTCTTCTTGAGCGCCTTGCCGACCACCTTCTCGCTCTCGCCGTCGTTGTACACGTTCGCGGTGTCGATGAAGTTGATCCCCTGCTCCATCGCCCGCTGGATAATGTCCAGCGCGTCCTTCTCGTCCGTGCGGCCTCCGAAGTTCATGGTGCCCAGGCACAAAGGGCTCACCTTCACGCCGGTGCGCCCGAGGCTGCGGTAGTCCATGGCTCACCCTTCCCCTGCTTCGCCGAGGTACTTGTCAAAGGTCTCCTTGGTCCAGTAGAGCTGAGTGCCGGCGCCCTCCACGGCCGCGATGAGCAGGGCCTCGGTCACCTCCTGCTTGGTGCAGCCGGCCTCCAGGGCGCGCTGAATGTGCTCGCGCGTGCAGTGCGGGCACCGGTCCGTGCAGACCAGGGCCACCATCAGGAGTTCCTTCACCTTCTTGTCGAGCACGCCTCGCTCGTTGCACGCGGCGTGGAACTCTTCAAACTTCTTGCCCAGGTCCGGCGCGTTCTGCACGTACCAAAGCGGCTTGGTCGCCATAGTCCTCTCCCGCCTCGTTCGGTTCGCCCCCCATCCCCATACTGCGGGCCACACACCTGCGGTGCATTCTCATCGGACCTCAAAGCAACCTCTGTGCCAGCCTGGGCTGAGAGGCCATGCGCTGCGCGCGGCTCTGCTGTCTCTACTCATCCCCGCCCGTGGCACCGAATTCGTCCGCGAGTACCACGAGCGTCCCGTGCATGCGCTCGTGCCCCGCGCCGCAAAACACGGAGCAGTGGAAATGGCGCCGGCCCGGCT
>Ga0180431_10004631_pt1 | contig 17090 bp, 16 predicted proteins | sample SS_ome_11_FD_132459 | JGI IMG/M metagenome (GOLD analysis project Ga0180431, IMG submission 132459) | Hypersaline lake sediment archaeal communities from the Salton Sea, California, USA - SS_1_MS_1 metaG | ecosystem: Environmental > Aquatic > Non-marine Saline and Alkaline > Hypersaline >... | reverse complement strand
CAGGAAGGCTCCCGCCGGGATACGAACCATCTCCGCTGCGTCTGCCGCGCGAAAAGCGGTCTCCGGCTTGTCCTCCCCGGCTTCGATCGGCCGGGGCGTGGGCGTAGAGGCCGCGTCCGATGGCCCCGCCGTCGGCGCCCCAAGGACCGCGGCGGTTGGTTCGTCGGCCCGGCCGCCTGCCAGGCCGCAGGCGAGCGTTTGGATCCCTACCAGGACGATTGCGGCAAGGACGACTGCGCGTCTCACGATGACCTCCTTCTTCTGCGGTGCGAGCTGTTCGGCGGCGGCGTGGGTCATCGCCGGCCGCTGCGTGTGGGATCGCCGCGCGGCGCTCAGGTCCTCCGCTGAGCGCTCTAAGGGAGATTCGGGGGGAGGGGAAGGAGTCGTTGAGTGAAGCGCCGCGCTCTGAGCATTGTACACCTGGTTGCGGCAGGAGACAACGTGCGGAAGGGTAGGAAGTGGTGCAAGACGCCGCGGCGTGTCTGGTTGATCGCCGGGGCCAGCGGGTGGGACCAGAGTGTACGCAATGTCGTCGCACACGGCAAGAAGCCGGCTGGCTCCGCAGCATCGGGAGCGACCGGCTTCCTCGTCTTCCGGGTTTAGGCTCTGGGCGGCCCCATAATCCTGACTGCCCTAGTTCGCGCTTGCAGCCCCTGGTTGTCCTACCGCGGCCAGGGCGGAAGGATAACGGTGTCGACCACGTGGATGACCCCGTTTGATACCGCGATGTCGGGGATAATCACCTTCGAATCATCGTTGACGTAAAGGCTGCCATCATAGTACTTCAGCCCGGCGATGTCGCCGTTCGCCATCGTGATGTCGCCCTGCATTCCCTTCGCCTCAGCGGAGCTTACCTCCGTCGTCAAGACGTGATAGAGGAGGATATCCGTCAGCTCCTCCTTCGAGAAGGCGCTCGCCACGTTGTGTGCATTAAGGTCCAGCTTCGCAAACGCTGCATCTGTGGGCGCAAAAACGGTCCATTCTCCACTCTGGAGGGCGTCCACCAAACCGGCCGCCTGCACCGCCGCCACCAGCGTGGTGAAGCGTCCATCCGAAACTGCTACGTCCACGACGGTCGTGCCACCACCAGCCGCCGGCTGCGTGGACTGTGCCTCTTCCGTCCGTGGCCATGGACCCAGGATCACCGTGTCGACCACGTGGATGACGCCGTTAGCCGCCATGATGTCCGGAATGACGACCTTTGAGTCGTCGTTTAGGTAGAGGTCGCCCTCATAGACCTTCAGGCCAGCGAGCTGTCCATTCGCCATGGTGATGTCTCCGAGCATCGTCTTCGCTTCCCCGGAGTCAACCTTGACTGGAAGCACGTGATACAGGAGAATGTCGGTCAGGTCCTCCTTGGAGAACGCACCCGCGATGTTCTGCTCGTTCAGACCCAGCTTGGCGAAGGCGGCATCCGTCGGCGCGAAAACCGTCCACTCGCCACCATCAAGAGCCTCCACCAGTCCAGCGTACTGGACGGCCGCGACCAAGGTATCGAATCTGCCGTCGGACACAGCGATATCTACGATCGAAGTGTGCCCCGCTGCCGCCACCGGCCCTACAGCGAGGAGAAGTCCAACTACAACGGCCAACAGATTCCTTCCAAACGTCTTCATGATGCTTTGCCCCCTTCTTTCAACGCACCAGGTGAGCTCCCGCCCCCCGGCCCCCATTTCGGGTCCTAGTTCGTACCTTACGATCTAGCGAAAACTACGCTCTTATCCCTTACCAAGTCTGCTTTGTTACCTTTACAAATAGTATAACATAATATGGGCGACTTGTCAAGTGTTTGTCAATGAATTGGGAAAATTGGTCGGCAAGATGGGCATCCGGGCCGGCCCTGCGGCGTGCTCCGGTTCCTGTGGACGACGAGAGGCCGATGCGCGGCGGCGCGTCGCGGGACAGAGCTGGATGGGTCGGCTGGGGGCAGCGGGAAATAGCCCCGGCTTGGAAGGCCCGTCACGGGCCACGCGGGTAATCTACCGGCGGGTAAGGCTCCGCTCCGCGGGTGCTTCAATAGGATGGACTCGCAGAATGGGCTGGCTGGAGAGCCCGTCAGAGAGAGAAGGGCGGCTCGGCGAGATGCGTGCTGCCCGGGGAAACCTTCCGAAGGTCGTCGACCGAAAAGCTCAGGTGGAGCGGAGGCGGAGTGCGAGCAGCCTGATCAAGACGATGCCCATACCGGCGAGGGCGCCGACGACCCCGAGCACGACGACCGCCACACCGGTCGCAAGGAAGCAGCGCTGCCCAACGACCAGCTGCCACACGCGCCCGTCCTGGTCGACCGCGTAGGCAAACACCGGTGCCGGGCACCATTCTGCGGGTGGCTGGACCTCTCGGCAGTACGCGAGGGCGCCGGCGGCCTCCTCAAGCGCCTGTCGGTGCCCCTGCTGGCAGGGTTCGTCCTCCGTGGGGCCCGGGGGCCTGCCGGCTTCCCATGTGCGATTCCCGGCGGACCAGACGTAGTGGTAGATCATCCCGTCGGACGTGCGGACGACGGGCACCACCTCGAAGAAGCGTTCCGTCTCGATGCCTAGGATGGCCTTGGCCTCATCTGGGCCTGGCAGGGGGATGGGGGGCTCTTGAGACAGCGTCTGGCGTGCCCAGGAGAGGAGACAGGAGAGGCTGGCGCACGCCACGGTGCATGACACGATGATCACCGCGGACGAGAGGAGCTTTGAGCGCTTCAGTGACATCGTGTCTCTCCCGCAGGACCTGGAGGCGTCCTGTTTCCCTCCCTCCGAGCGCGCTCAACGATCCGCAGATGAGCGTCCAGGGCGCTGTTCGCGAACTCCAAGCATTCGCGCTCTGTCCCCTTCTTGAAGATCCGGTAGCCGTCCTCCCCCTGGAAGTGGGCGAAATCATAGTCTGACGCCTCCAGAGCCTCCTCCAACGACCGTCCGTCAAGCATACGATTCAAGTCTTGGCTCTTGCGGCGGCGCGCTTTCAGCTGCTTCCTTCTTTCGAAGACACCAAGGATGGCTGTGGCGACCAGGAATAGCACCATCGCGACGAGGGTGGCGCCCAGAATGAGGCCGAATTCCTTCAAGAAGTCTGCCATCGGCGGATGCCAACGTCACAGCCTGTTCCGCGATCCGAAGGCCTTGGAGGCGGGCACGACGAGCTGGAGAAGGGCCGGTGGGTCGGGCGTCTTGGGATCCGGCCATACCACGTGGCTATCAGGGCGCGCATAGAGTGGCGGTTCATCCTCAGGTCGACCCGTCTCGCTCCTGTGGTCCTTGCCCATGTTGAGAGGGCGGAAGCGCAGTGTCCTTCGTCAGAGGTCCGTCGTCACCTCGAATGAGCAACGGTTCTCCCCGAAAGGATCGGCTGCACGGAGGTGGACGCTCGTGCTGTCTAACTGCCACACCTCCCCTGTCTCCATTTCCTGAGTGCGCCGGCGGAAGCCGCGCACGACGGACACCTCTGCGAAAGGTATTTCGGCACCGTCCATGGTCCATGCCTGACCGACGGTCCCCAGCTCGATGATCAATCCCGCTCCCTGGACGGACACGCGTTCTCCAGGCAATAGATCAAAGGGCTCTCCCGCCGGGACCTCTCGGGCGAACAGGCTGCATCCCGTGAGCAAGAGAAGTGCTGCAGTGGCGAGGAAGCTAATCCGTGTCGGTTGCTTTCGCACTGTTCGGTCGTCCACCTTCTGTATGCTACTTGGGACCCCGTATCGACCAGGCCGTAGCACCAACGGTCGGAGCACGCTCGCCTGGATCACTTCCATCCCCAACTGTCCCTGGCGGCTGGGAGCAGCTGTCGATTCCGGCGTTCACTGTCGGCTGCGGGCACGCCGGAGGCATGGGAATTCCGTCCGGCTCGGGAGCACACGCGGATGAAGCGGCTCCCATACAGCTACTGCTGGACCAGGTCGACGTCGCCGGCACCCGTCCGGGCTTCGATGGTGGCACGCTCGCCCGACCCGATGACGCCGTCGACCTCCGTGTCGCTGACCTCCCCGGCGACGTCGAAGCCGTCCAGCTCAATGGTCCCAATGCCGGTGTGGAGTTCCACCTCGGCGTCGAGCGCCGCAGGCATCCGGAGGGTCACGTTCCCAGCCCCGGTTGAGAAGACACATCCTCCCTCCGGGCTGCCGGTGTACGCCACCTCGCCGGCACCTGTGTCCAGGTTCACCGGCCCTGCTCCACCCTCCACCTCGATGTTGCCAGCTCCGGTATGGGCTTCGATCTCGCCGACCACCCCCTCGACCTCCACATTGCCTGCCCCTGTGTCCACGCGCAGCCGCGCATCCGGGGGGACCATCAGCTCGACATCGACAGCGCGGCGTCCGGTGCCGTAGCTTGGCGCAGACGCGCGCACGCGGACGCCATCCTCCGTCCCGACGACGTCGACGGAGATTTCGTCCAGCTGGCTGCTGTTCCCAGCCTGCTTGGTCGTCTTGACCCGGATCTCCCCACCGCCGCCGGCAAGGACGCGAATGCTGCCGGCGAAGGTATCCACCTCAAGCATCGGTGCCCGTCCAACGTCGAAGGTCTGCTCCGTCCTCTCATCAATGCGCCCGATGCCTCCCTCCCTGACGGTGGGCGCGGCGGTCAAGTAGGCGGCAAGGCCCGCGGCACCGGCCGCGATGCAGCAGCAGAGTAGTGTGCCGACCACGACTAGGGCGACGATGATCCACAGTGATCGATTTCGCATCTCTCCCTCCTTGGCAATGGTCTGAACGAGTGACCCGGCTCCGCCGGACAGTCCCGTCACAGCCGGGAATCACCCTCCTATACGTTAGGAGCTTCCCAGTGTTGCGTGCGTGTCGGCCTCAGGGCGGGGATGGCGGCCGGGTCCCTGGAATCATCAGCTCGAACCAGCAGGATCGGACCCGTGGCAACGCACAGACGTCGATGTGGCCTCGCTTCCGGAAGGCGTAGCGCAGCGCGTGCCTCCATCTGGAGCCCATTCTTCTCACAGCGGCTCATAGCCCGGGCGTCGTCCACGCGATCCGTTCGCTCGATCCGAGGCGGACATAGCTAGTCGCGCCCCGCGCCCGTCGCGACCTCCGTCAGGGCATCACCGATGCCTCCTCCGTGGCAGTCGTGGCGCGCCACCACAGTGGGTGTCGAGCTCGGGAAAACACACTGACTCGACGGGCGCACCCCTTCGTCGAGTCCCATGCGCCGGTTGCGATTCAAGGCCGGTACGGGGGCTCGTCCGGGCCGGAGTACCCACACATGCCGGTGCGGGGGGAATTGAGGAGCTCCACTGGCTCGCCGTACATCTCGCACGGGTGTTCCGCGGCGTGGAGATCGCACAGCGTGACCCATTCAGCGTCTTCGATGAGGCATTCCATACAAAGCCAGTACGCACGCTCTCCGCACACGGCGCAAGGGTAGACCGGCTGGTAGTTCCGGGCCATGAGGAAGATCGGGCGCCCTGTGAGGGATTTCCCAGTGCGCACATGGAGCGCCTCGATCCTCGTCCAGGATGTCTCCCCGAAGTCGTAGATGTGCTTGATGACGGTACCGGGCTCGAAGATGTCTTCTGCGCGGGTGGCCATGGGAATCTCCGGGTCACGCCAGTCCCCGGGCGTATACTGGCTCAGGTGACCACAGCACTCGAGCCAGATGGCGCGGAGGTAGTCATCCAGATCCTTGAGGGTGGCTGAACTGCGCATCTCCAGGTGCAGCCAGTAGAGGCCGGTCCTTTCGTCCTGCACCTGAAGGTGATAGAGCTGCTCGTCGTCTCCCGGGCCCGTGTCGACGCGCTCGACCGCTCGATGGCGCGACGTGCAGGTCCGGAGGTGTCTTACCATGCCCTCGATGGTCATATCGCGGCTGCAGAAGGTACATTGTCCTCTTGTCTCGTTGAGATCCATTATACTTGCCTAGCCTGTCAAACAGCCCTCTGTCCGCGGGTGATCTTGCGCGGCATGGGGCAGATCGGTTCTCTCGTTTCAAACTACCCGCGTCTTCCGATTCCTGCATCCTGGCTTCCACGGCGTCCAACATCCGGAAGACGCCGCCAGTATACCCTGGCTCATGCCGAATCACAAGCAAGGAGATGGCGATCCCCCCAACCTCAAGGAGCTGGCGGAGGTGGGTGGGCGTACCCGCACGCTCTCCGTGGATCGGTAGATCCACGGGCGGGCGGTAGCCCGCAGCGGCGTGGTTGATTAGCCGATTCGTGTGCCGTCCGGTGGCAGGTCTGTCTCGCCCGCTACAAGTCCCGACGCTCGAAACTAACCACCGCCACCGCCAACGCCGCGGCGGCGTAGACGAGGGCATAGACGATCATCGCGGGACTTGGTACGGAGAGCACCGACGTGAATGGTGTGGGAGGCGCCACCTCCGCCAGGGCCGACTGCATCTCGAAGGACGCACGCCTCCACAGCGCTTCCGTGGGCATCAGGAGGCTGGAGAGGATGCCGATGACGACCGTGGTCTCGTTCCCCAGAAAGGCGCCAATCTGCTCGATCCACCCGCCGATGAAGGCCACGCCATACGCAGCGAAGGCCAGCACGCCGTTGGCCAGTGCGGAGAGGCGCGTCCCACCGAGCAGGGTGACGTTGAGGATCAGCACCTGGTTCAACCAGACCAGGGCCACCCCAAGCACCGGGTGCCGGACACCGTAGTCGAGCACCACGCGAGTCAGCCCAATGACGCCACCGGCCATCAAGAGGAGATACACCGTGATCATTGTGACAAAGCCCAACCACTTACCCAAGAGAATGTCACGGCGCTGGATGGGTTTGGTGGCTACCACGTGGACGGTCCCACTGTCGATCTCCCCAGCGACGGTATCGACCGAGGTCAGCACCGTCAGCGTGAGGGTCAAGAAGTTGACCACGTAGAGGCCGCTGTTGGCCAGAAAACTGTACATCGGGACGGAGACGACGCGCTGGAGGTGCTGCTGCGCCATGTCCCGGCGGATGAAGTGAACGCCGAGCCCGTACGTCGCCAGGAAGACGAGGCCCAGGGCGACGGCGGCCAGAAGGATCCGGCGCCGCGCTGCCTCCCTCAGCGTGAGCCGGGCGATGACCAACGCAGGCGGTCTTCTCATCGGCACCTCATCGAATACGCCGGTGGGACCCGCCGCTGACGGCGGACTCGGAGCCCACAATTCTGATGAACAGGTCTTCCAGAGAGTACCGCTGTGGGGTCAACGCGTAAACATCCGCGCTATTCTGGACGAGATAGCGGTTCACGGCTGGCAAAACGTCCAGCGTGGCCACGGTTAACGTCACGCGGTCGCCGCTGATCCTCACGTCCGTGCCAAACGCTTCGAGGCCGTTGAGTGTCGCCTCCCAGTCCGACGGCGCGGCGTCCGTCGGTGCTCGGGCCCGTATCTCCACGGTGATCTGCCCCTCCACCAGTGACTCCACGGACTGGGTCTGCACGACGTGGCCCTCCTTGATGAAGGCGACACGGTCGCAGGTGACCTCGACCTCGCCGAGGAGATGGGAGTTAAGGAAGACGGTCGTGCCGTCGGCCCGCAGCCTGCGGATGACGTCCCGCACGAGGCGGCGGCCGACGGGGTCGAGGCCGGAGGTCGGCTCGTCGAGCACCACTAGCTCCGGCTCGTTGAGCAGCGCCTGGGCGAGGCCGATGCGTTGGAGCATGCCCTTGGAGAAGGCGCGCAGCTTCTTCTCCGCGTGGGCGGTCAACCCTACCAGCTCGAGCAACTCGGGCACCCGTTTCCGGGCCACCTCCCGGGGGACCTGGTAGAGATCCGCATGGAACGCCAGGAACTCGTGCGCCCTCAGCCAGTGATGAAACCGAAAATGCTCGGGTAGGAATCCGACCCGGTGGCGGCCCTGAGGGTCGCCCAAAGGGGCATCGAGCAGCCGGCCGGTCCCGCTCGTGGGCGCGATGAGCCCCAGGAGCATCTTGACCGCGGTCGTCTTCCCGGCACCGTTGGGCCCGAGGAAGCCGAACACCTCGCCCCGTTCGACGGCGAGGGTCAGATCGGCGACAGCCGTCTTATGCCCGAACGTCTTGGTGAGATGGTGCGTTGCAATGGCAGGTGACGTGCTCATTGGTGGCGTGGTGAAGGGGCTAGGTGTTTGTGTGCGCCTTTCTGCGGCGGGCATCCAGCCTCGGATGAAGCCGAAAGCCCGCCCTCAAGCTCATGGAGGGACCGCCAGCCTAACGCAGGCCGGACGCCAGGTCGAAGGCCTCGGCGTGATCCCCCCGGCCGACGAGAGCGTAGATCACGTCATCCTTGACCCAAGTCAGAAGGTATTCTCTGGCGGGCCGATAGCTGGACTCGGAATGGATCAGCGTCCCTTCGACGCCGTCCACGACGACCTCGTCGTGCGTCAGATTGACGTGATGGGGGAAGGGTAGGACCAGCGTGCTGCTCCAATCGATGCGCTGGCTCAGGGCTGCTGCCTCCTCTGCGGGCGTGCCCAGAAGCTCCAGGTAGATGCGGCCTAGCTCCTGGACGTCCAGGCCGTCCGGGACGGAGACGGTTGGACTTTCCATCTGCACCAGCCTCACACAGTCCTCGGTGTCCTGTTCCTGGCAAGGGCCGAAAAAGCTGGTCAACGTGCCTGAGAGATCGGCGGTCAGGGTCGTGCCATCCAACGCCGACGGGAGCTCCAGGTCGGCATAGCCCAGCTCGCGGAAGAGCGTCTGGATCTCGTCCACATCGATGGTCATCTCGATGGTACCAGCCGGCGTCCATTGATGCCGGTCGGCTTCAGCGGTTTCAGGAAGGCGGACGGGGAAGGAGGTCAGGTCGCGGGCCTCTGTCTCCGCCACCTCGTGCGGCTCGCCCTCAGCCGCAACGACCAGGGCATCCCCGAAGATGCGCTCGATCTCCGGAGCCATAGCCTCGAGACGCTCCTTGTCGGGTAAGGTCTCCGTGTCCACGGTTGCGAACTGGATGCTCTCCACCCGGAAGATGCCGAGCAGATCACCAGCCAGCGAACGGACCGGTGCGAAAACAAGGGCGACGGCCAAGACCAACCCCAGTGCCGCCAGGCCCCAGGCCGGACGGTACCGCTTGGAGAATGGATTGCGAGCCATACGTTCCTCCTCTCTGCGCTGCCGATAGACGGCGAATCGACCGTGGGCCTGCTGCGTCGTGGAGGGCTCGAGCCCTTGCGCCGATTCCAGCGTCGCAAAAAGCCCATCGACTCGCGCCGCGCGCTCCGCCACCGCGGCCGCCAAGGTTTCGCAGCGGGGGCAGGCGGTGAGGTGCGCCTCGATAGCGGCAGCTTCGCCCGGGCTTAGCTCCCCATCGCAGTGCGCGCGCAGTGTTCCATGACTTAGGTGCTTCATTCCACGTCCTCCAGTGCTCGGTAGCGCCGCTCGAAGTCCTTCTCGGCTCGAGCGAGCATCGTGCCCACGGAACCGGGGGCCACGCTCAAGATATCCGCGATCTCTGCGTAGGAGTGGTCGGTGTGGCGGAGGATCAGGAGCTGGGCCTTCCGCTCCTTCATATGCGACAGGACGTGCCGCACCCTCGCTTGAGTCTCGCGCCGCTCGACCTCGTCCTCGGGATCGACCGTGGCGGCGCGTTGGAGCCGGAGGGCCCCGGCGGCCTCCTCATAGGTCCGCCTCCGCCGGCGGGCACGGATAGCGTTGAGGCCGAGACGCGTCGCCACGCGGTAGAGCCAGCCCCCGACGTTGGCCAGATCGTTCACGTCGTTGGGCGCCCGGGTGTGGAGCCGCCAGAAGGCCTCGAGGGCCAGGTCCTGGGCATCCTCCCAGTCGCCGACCAGGTAGTACACCGCCTCGCAGAGCGACGTCCAGTGCTCATCGAGGGCCCTAGCGAGCGCTCTCTCCCTCTCGGTCGCATCCGGCCCGGCCCAGGTCCTCAGCGAATCGACTAGCGGTAAACTCATCTTGAGCTTGTCCCTCATAGTATAGACACCGCTCGCCCACAAAATGTGACATGGATTGGGGAGTGCACCTGGGTCTCCCGTCGATTCTACCACGTCCCTTCGCTTGAACCAACTTGGCTGGATCCACCGAGCGTCTCGGCTCCACTCGTGTCGTTCAAAGGGCTTCTCTATCGCCGCCGAAGGTGCCGGTTGACGGTCTTTCGTTCTGGGCGGCCCTGGTCGGTCATCTCGATGGCTTCCGGAGGCACCGGTGGCTCGGGTCGCGAGAGAATCCCATGCTCCTGCGGCGTGTCTCCTTGGCGGTCGGGAGTGGACTATGCCCGCCCGAGGCCAATTTGCCAGGCGGTACGGCTTGCGCGGGGGAGGGGAACATCGTCGCTGGGCGGGTCAGGGGATTTCCGAAGCACGGACAAACTCAGTGCTCGGCCACCCGAGTCAGAGATCTCTATCCGGCCGTCGGAACGCAGGACGTCAATCCGGGTAGACCGGCATCAGGAAGATGCCCTCATACGCGGGTCCGGGCGGCCGTGTCTTGACGATCAGCTCCCAATACGTCGGCAGATCAGCGTTCAACCTGGTGCCCGGGGCTTCGCTCGGGAGAGAGAAGGAGATGGGCGCACGCCCGTGCCCGTCCGTCCTGGCCGTGATCTCTGCGTGGTGCCTCTCGTAGCTCACGATCATCGTATCCGACCGGTACTTCGAGGGGCTCCGCACGTCCTCCTCCAGGCAGCGCAATATGACGGATATGTGACGCCGTGCCAGCTGCCTATCGCCGCAGAACGTCACCGAAAGCCGGCCCCCCAGGAAGAACGGGAAATCGTCAAAAACCACCCGCGTCTTGCCAAACCGGAGCCGCCGGAGGCTGAATGTCGTCAATTGGAGGAGATAGGTCAGCAGGACGAGGTCAAAGAGCCCCAGGAAGCCGAAGACCATCACTCGACCCAGCAGATCACCCTTCGGCAGAAGGATCCACGCCACGTAGTGGGCCGGCGGGAGAAAGCCGCTGAGGGTAAGGACGCCCAGGAGCGGTTTCTCCACTCGGGTCCGAACCTCCTCGCCGATTCCATCAGACGACCACGGATAATCGGATCGATACGGAGACCCCTCGACTAGCCGGGCCCCTCTGAGGTGAGGCTCGAGGCCCAGGAGGACGAGCACTCCACCGAATCCGAGGAAGTAGAAGCCGAGGCCTATCGTCACGGGCCGCGGCGCGTCGAAGCCGAAGGGCAGAGCACCGACGCCAACGGCTAGCATCGGCAGGCCCAGGATCCAAGTCGCGGTTCCACCGACCAGGAGCGCCCAAGAAGGAATGGGCGCGCGGCCACGCCACTGTTTCCATACGATTGTTCCCCTGTCGTCGGTGTTCCTCGGTGCACTCATCAACCGGTTCTCCCGCTGTTCGCCTTGCTTCTTTGACCGTCTTTGGGCCATATTGGCTGTGGAACGGTCGGGGCTTAGGCCCCGGCGGAATCGTCGTTCGGGGTCTGCGGCAACGAGACTGTGAACGTCAAGCCGAAGCCCGGCTTCCTCTTCACGCCGATACCACGCCGTGGTCCCTCACCACGTTGCGGCTGACGTGGAGGCCGAGGCCCAGGCCGTGTTCCCTGTCGCTGTGGAAGGCTTCGAAGAGATTCTCGAGATCCTCGGGCGGGATGCCGACCCCGGTGTCCTTGAAAGCGACCTCGACCCCGGGTGGTGTCGCCGTCACTCTGGTCCGGATGCGGAGATCGCCGCCCTCAGGCATCGCGTCGATGGCGTTGAGGACCAGGTTGACGAAGACCTGTTGAACTCGGTCCGCGACCATGGGTACGAGAGGGAGAGGGTCGCTCTCCTCCCGGACGAAACGAACGTGGGCATTCTCGGCTCGCTTGCGGCTGACTGTTTGGACCTGATCGAGGAGATCCGTAGTCCGGCCTGGCTCCTTCTCACCGTCGGGCTCGCGGCCGCGGTCTCGCATACGATAGACGATTCGAGCCGCGCGCTTGCCCGAGGGGGCATGGCTCTTCAATTGATGGCATGTGTCTGACCCCCAATTCTTGCGTGAGCCTGATGACCAGCCCGGGGGAGACGCGGCCGTAGTAGCGTTCGGCCGTTCGGCGGGCGCGACGATCGTGCGCATCGGTCCATTATACCATGAGTGGGCGAAACGGGCCTTAGAGGTCCTCGAGGGTCATCTGTTGTGAGCAGCGAGACTGCCTTGCACAATAGGATGACGAAGCATCGGCGACTCCCCAGCCTATGCTCAGAGAGCTGCATGGGGGCAGATCGGGCAACGCCGGATCTGACGGTTCGGCTCAGGGCTCAGGAGCAAGGCTGCGCACGGCAGGAAGGTGGGGCTGTCGGGGAGAGGGTCGCATACGGAGTCGAGGATCGGCGGCGTGGGGCCCGGCGTGAGGTGGAGCGGGGGCCTGGTGGAGAAGCCAGCGGACTACGCGGACCGAGCGCCGTCCATCTCCGTGTCAGTGGCCCCCATATGCCACAAACTCACGATGAAGCCCACGGCCATGATCCCCGCTCCGCTCAGGTAGGGGAGAGCAAGGCCGACGTCGAAGATGAAGCCGGCCCATAGCGGCCCAATGATTCGGCCGAGGCTGAGGAAGGTGTTGCCCAGGCCCATGGCCGCCCCCTGGCCGACGGCGGCGCGCCGGGAGACGAGGGCCAGGAGCGCGGGCCGGAGCACCGTCTTCGAGAGGATGAATACAGCGGTGGCGGCGAGGATGGTGACGTAATCGAAGGCCGCCAGGAGCACCAGGTACCCGAGGGCGCCGGCCAGCATCGATGCCTGGACCACCCTCTCTTCGCCCCAGCGTCTGGTCAAGGGCCCGGTCAGCGCTCCTTTGCCCAATGTCGTCACGGTCCCCACGACCATCAGGACGGTCCCGACGCGCCGGGGTCCGAATCCGAAGCGCTCGGCTGCATAGAGCCCAAAGACCGCCTCGAAGTTCGCCAGGGCGAAGCTGGCTAGAAAGAGCAAGAAGAGCGGGAACCCGATGGGACTAGATAGGGCCTCGCGCAGACGTCCCAGGCCCAGCGTAGGGCGGGGCGCCCGGGCCGACTCTGACGGCGAAGGCACCGTCTCCGGGAGCAGGAAACCGACGAACAGGAGTGCCGTCCACGCCAGTCCGGCGCCCACGAAAAATGGCCGGGAAAGAGAATCCTGTCCCAGCCACCCGCCGACGCCTGGTCCCAAGATGATGCCCAGGCCGGCCGCTGAACCGAGCCACCCAATGCCCCCACCGCGGTCTTCCTCGGAGGTTGCGTCTCCCACGTAGGCCATAGCCGACGGCATCGTCGCAGCCGTAAGCACCCCCGAAAGAGCCCGCGCAGCGAAGAGCATCCAGAGGCGGGAGGCGAGGCCCATCAGCAGGAGGGAGAGCCCGTAGCCGAACACGCCAACTGTGAGGACGCGCTTGCGCCCGACCCGGTCGGAAAGGCTGCCCCAGACCGGCCCGAATAGCAGCTCTGTGAGAGCAGACAGGGCGACCAGCATGCCCAATTCGCTGCCGCTGCCGCCCAGCCTCTCGATGTAGAATGGGAAAATGGGGATCACCAGCCCGTACCCCAACGTCACCACGACGAGAGTGAAGGAAAGCAGGATCATGGTCTTGCGGCCGTAGTGTGTCATGGGTGGCCCGTGGAATTTTGCTCAGGCGTCCTGAAGGGTCACCGTTCCGGCGTCGCCATCGACGGTGACCTCGGTGCCGCTCCCGATCCGCTTGGTGGCGACGCCGGTTCCGAGCACCGCCGGTATCCCGTACTCACGGGCGACGATTGAGCCGTGGCTCAACGGCCCGCCCACGTTCGTGACGATGCCCGAAGCGATGGCGAAGAGGGGCGTCCAAGCTGGCGTCGTGATGTCGGCCACGAGGATGTCGTCCGCCTCCATCTGGTCGAAGTCCTCCGGCCCGTGCAAGATTCTGGCGGTCCCCGTGACGCGCCCCGGGCTGCAGCCGATGCCGCTCAGTGTCCGCTCGGTGTGCGCCTCCCCGCTGGTAGGGAGGAAGGCGTCCGTCTTGATACCTAGCACGCGCCCTTTCTGGGGTAGCTCGGCCGGGGGCGTGACGCGTTTCTCGGCTCGCCACTGCCTCTTGCGTTCCTGGACGTGCTCGTTCTCGCTCTCCACCGACCTGCCCCGTTCGACGGCTCGGGCGAGCTCTTGAACCTCGCCATGTTCCAGCCAGAAGACATCCTCGGCCGTGCTGATGGCGCCGAGGTGCGAGAGTCGGCGGCCCAACGCCAGCAGCATGTTCCGCAGTGCCGGATAGGCGAGGCCGATCTCGGCGATGCTGTCCTCGCGGAGCCGGGTGTGTTTCCGTGCCCAGCGCTGCGTGTTGTTGAAGATCTTCCACCTGAGTCCACCAACCCGGTTTCGCACGGCCTCCATCGCCTCCTCCCGTCGATCCAGCAGGCGCCGCTGCCGGGCATGGGGGTTCCGTTTGTCGTCCCGGACGAAGATTTTGAGGGTGTGGAGGAGTGGCGTCGGATCGTCAGCCGGGATGGGCTTGACGAAGTCCAGATCGTAGATGGAGTGGCCGAATGCCTCGAGATGCGTATCGAAGCGCTCCCGCCACGCTGTCCACGTCCGGGCCGCGACGGTCTCGGGTGGCTCGGGACGGCTCATCGTGTCGGCCAGGGCGGCTGGCCTCGTCCGATGCACGTACGCGCTGAGGTCTTCATCCCGCCGACACCAGACCGCCAGGTCGTAGAGGGCCTTCTCAGCTTGGATGGGAAGGCTGTTCGTCCCGAGGAGGTAGGTCGCCGCGGGCGGATCTCCCTCACGCTCGATGAGCCTATGGTAGACCGCGGTGAAGAGCATCTCGGTGCCCGCGGCAATGCCCAGGGTGTCGATCTGCAGTGTTGTCAAGTAGTGGCCCATCGCCTCCGTCAGGGCCTGCGCACCCTCAAGAAGCTCAGAGGGCTGCATGGCCTCTGGATCCTTGTCTGCCCAAGGTGCCACCTGCTGGCGATACCGGGGAAGAGCTACCTCCTCCCAGTGACGTGCTGCGTTCTTCAGTAGCCTAGGAAGGGTCGGCACCATGCGCACCAGAGACCACCAGAGATCTCCGGCGGTGAAGCTGGCTGACATATAGGCGTAGTCGTTGATCGTAACCAGGTAGTTGTCCACGAGGCTCAGCGAACCACCGATCATCTCGTCGAGCGTACGTCGGAGACCTTCGCCAATGGCCGGCAGGGCCATGGATGCAAACAGGGGACTGAGCGGGTCCGGCATCACGTCGATGATGCTTGCCCGCATGTAGTGCCCGTCAGGGTTTGGCAGAGGCCAAGACTCTGGAGGCCCGGCCATCGGCTCCGGAAGGGCCGTGATGGGGCGGGCCTGGAGCACCTTGAAGGTCCCATCGGCGAGGGCCCACTCGATGTCGCGAGGATCACCGAACAGCTTCTCGACGCGGACGCCCAAGGCGACGAGCGAGGCTGCCTGCTCGTCGGTGAGTGCCGGAGCGCGCCGGAGGTCGTCGTCCACCGGCTGGGTCTCCGTGCCTCCATTGACGCGGATGGTCATGGCCTTCTTTTCGGCGATCTCTCGATTGATGATCTTGCCCGTCTCCTTGTCAACCGTGTAGTTGTCGGGCGTGACCTGCCCGCTGACCACAGCCTCTCCTAACCCCCAGGCCGCGTTGATCACGGCTTCGCTCCGTCGTCCGTTAACCGGGTTGGCGGTGAAGAGGATGCCCGCAACCTCAGCCGGCACCAGGCACTGAACGACCACGGCCAGGCTAAGCCTCTCGACGCCGATCTGCCGCCGGGCTCGGTACCCGATGGCCCGAGCCGTCCACAGCGATGCCCAACAGCGCCGCACCGCGTCCAGGACGGGGGCAGCGCCCTCTATGTTGAGGAAGCTCTCCTGCTGCCCCGCGAAAGAGGCGTCGGGCAGGTCCTCAGCTGTCGCCGATGACCGGACGGCCACGATTGGCTTCGCGCCCGGCAGGTTGGCGTAGGCATTGGCGACGGACCCGGCGATCTCCGGGGGGATCTCGGCCTGCAAGAAGAGCTCCTCGATGGTCCCAGAAGCCGTCTGGAGAGACGCCGGGCTGTCAGGATCGGCTGCCTCCAGCGCGGCGAGGATGCCGTCCGCCAGTCCGTTTTCCTCCACGAAAGCCTCGTACGCCGCTGTGGTGACGTGGAAGCCCTGTGGTACAGGAAGGCTGCTTCGGGCCATCTGCGCGAGCGCGGCGCCCTTACCGCCAACGTTGGCGAGGGTGGCCCGATCGTCATCCAGTCTGATGGCATAGGGTATCGTCATAGCATCTACTCCTTGTCTCGGCGGTTCACCGAGACGAGCGTGAGGTTGAGGTCCCATAGTCGGTTCAGGATCCCCCTGAGGGCTGATTGGTCCGCGACGGGTCCAGAGAAGGCTGTGATGGGAAGGCCGCCCGTCCGTGTCTCGATCTGGACGGTCATCCCCTCCAACCAGTCCGACCACGATGGGTCCAAGGTCCCTTCCACTCTGATGTCGTAGTTCATCCTGCCCCGCGCCGCCTATTCGATATGTCGAGCCTAAAGGGAAACCGGCCGATTGCGTATCCTACTTGCCAGGTGTGGCTGCTCATTGCGTCGTTTCCTCGATCGGCTTATGGTGCCATTCTATCATGGAAGGATGGTTCTATGACCGGACGAAAGTATGGCTTGGGTACAGGCATGGTATCGACTCCATGAGGGATGCGTGGTCATCTTCCCCGGTTCTCGAGGGATCGCCAGATCCCGAGTTGAGCGCAGGACCCTTGGTTTGCCACCGCACTGCGTGGGAGGAAGAGCGGCTGCGGGCAATGAGGCCCGCTGGATCTAGCGATTCATCTAGAGCGTGGGAGGAGAACGCCGCGCCAGCTCCTCCGGTTCCCGAGTGATCGTTAGATGCCGAGTTGAGCGCAGGACCCTTGGTCTGCCACCGCACTGCGTGGGAGGAAGAGCGGCTGCGGGCAATGAGGCCTGCTGGATCTAGCGATCCAGCTAGAACGTGGGAGGAGAACACCGAGCCAGCCCCTCCAGTTCCCGAGGGATCGCTAGATCCCGAGTTGAGCGCAGGATCCTTGGTCTGCCACCGCACTACGTGGGAGGAAGAGTGGTTGCGGGCAATGAGGCCCGCTGGATCTAGCGATCCAGCTAGAACGTGGGAGGAGAACGCCGAGCGCCCCCCCTCTCCCCGATGGCTGAATCAGATCCGGATCACTGTGCTTCGCCAACGGCATGAGCCGCTGGCCGTGAGCACGCGCTCTACGAAGGCAGAATCCCGAGCCCTCTTGCCCTGGCGACAGCCTCTGTG
>Ga0180431_10004630_pt1 | contig 17092 bp, 14 predicted proteins | sample SS_ome_11_FD_132459 | JGI IMG/M metagenome (GOLD analysis project Ga0180431, IMG submission 132459) | Hypersaline lake sediment archaeal communities from the Salton Sea, California, USA - SS_1_MS_1 metaG | ecosystem: Environmental > Aquatic > Non-marine Saline and Alkaline > Hypersaline >... | reverse complement strand
TGACGATAGAGGTGGAGTTGATAACGCCGATAGCGATGGAGAAGGAGCTTCGGTTCGCCATCCGTGAGGGCGGCCGCACGGTGGGTGCGGGCGTCATCAGCGAGATCATCGAATAGGTGGATGTTATATGAGGGATATTATCACTCTGGCGTGTGTTGAATGCAAGCGGAGAAACTATACTTCTACTAAGAACAGGAAAAGCACTCCCGACAAGATAGAGCTGAAAAAATATTGCAGGTTCTGCAGGACACATACTGTCCATCGGGAGACTAAATAGAAAAGGCCAGTAGCTCCAACGGCTAGAGCACCGGACTCCAAATCCGGGTGATGGGGGTTCGAATCCCTCCTGGCCTGCCATCCAAGTAGGCGCGAAAGTTATCTGCTGGAAAGAGTTCACTCCAGGATTTGTTGAATTCGATAAATTTGTTGCCAAATTTATTGTGAAAACACCGCCTTTTTTACTCGTTTAATATCGCATTTTTTCACTATATGCCGGATAGATCGCAATGTGGAACAAGATAGTCCAATTCCTCAGAGAAGTTAAGGTTGAGATAAAGAAAGTTACCTGGCCCACGAGAAAAGAGATCATCGCATCAACGGCCGTCGTCTTATTGACCACAATCATCATAGCCTCCTTTCTCGGATTAGTAGACTATTTACTTTCGGAGATAGTTAAGTTGTTGCTCCCTTGATTTCTCGGGCTGTGCTGAATTGAACGGCATGTTTGGAGGATGGAGGATTAACAAATGAGGGTGGGAAAATAAGCTGCACTTTAAAGCAAAATTGGGAAGTCCCTCACGAAAATAGGTTGAAAAACCTTGCTGATAAAAAGGGACATAGCTGTCGATTCGGCATTGAGGCACATTCAACATCCTTAAATTGGACCGTCGCAGTCAAGGAAATTTGGACGTAAGGTGTTTTCGTTGAAAACAGGGCCGGAAGTTATTTATATAAGGGGTTTTTTACAAGTCCTCATGGCACTTAAATGGTACATAGTTCACACCTACTCGGGATACGAGCAGATGGCGAAATCCGCCCTGGAAGCACGGATAAAATCGGCCGAGAAGGAAGATGAGATAACTGATGTGATGATCCCCGCCGAGAAGGTTGTGGAGATGGTCAAGGGTGAGAAGCATACATCTATGAGGAAGTTTTTCCCCGGATATATACTCGTAAAAATGGAGCTCAATGAAGAGACCTGGCACATTGTGAAGAACACGCCCAAGGTCACGGGATTTGTGGGTGGATCGACAAATCCTCCTGCCCTCACAGATGACGAGGTCGAAAACATACAGCATCAGATGGAGGACGGGGCGGTAAAGCCGAAGCCGAAGATCACCTTCGAGAAGGGCGACTCCGTCAGCGTAACCGACGGCCCCTTCGCGACCTTTACGGGCTACGTGGATGAAGTATACCCGGAAAAGGGGAAAGTCAAGGTTATGGTCTCAATTTTTGGCAGGCCCACCCCCGTGGAGCTGGAGTTCTTTCAGGTAAAGAAGGGTTGATGCTTCGTTAATGTGAGGGGCTGGGGCAAATTTTAGTAATGGAGGGCTGGGAGAGAATAGTATTGATGGGGGCTGGGGCGAAGTTGGGGTGGATGTGAGATGGGGGCGAAGTTGGGGCAATGGGAAGGGGAGGGTGAATTCTATATGTTGAGAAATAATAAATATAAGGACAAGGAGCTATAATGGCAAAGAAGGTCATAGGTCAAATAAAGCTGCAGATTCCCGCCGGGCAGGCGAATCCATCCCCGCCGGTAGGGCCCGCCCTGGGTCAGCAGGGAGTGAACATCATGGAGTTCTGCAAGATCTTCAACGCAAGGACCGCGAAAGATCAGGGAGTGATCACTCCAGTTGTCATCACCGTTTATGCGGACCGCTCCTTCTCCTTTATTACCAAGACGCCGCCGGCGGCGGTGCTGTTAAAGAAGGCCGCCGGTATTGACAAGGGAAGCGGGGTCCCCAACAAGGAGAAGGTGGGGCAGGTTACAAAAAGGCAGGTGGAGGAGATAGCCAAAATCAAGATGCCCGATCTCAACGCAGCGGATTTGGATAATGCAAGAAGGATTATCGAGGGAACGGCGAGGAGTATGGGAATAGAGGTTGAGGGCGTCGAGTAATAAACTGGGTATTATTGAGAGATATTTATTTGGGAGAGGATAATGGCGAAGCGTGGGAAGAATTATCTGGCCGTAAAGGCGAAGATAGATGTCCAGAAGAGATACGACCTCGATGAGGCGCTGGATATCCTGGTGAACAATTCCAAGCTGAAATTCGATGAGGGCGTCGATGTGGCCTTCAGGCTCGGCGTCAACCCTAAGCATTCCGACCAGATGGTCAGGGGGGCGGTGGCGCTTCCCCACGGGACGGGAAAGAGCATCAAGATTCTCGCCTTTGCCAAGGGGGAGAAGGAAAAGGAGGCCAAGGATGCCGGAGCCGATTTCGTGGGCGCCGAGGATATGATAGAAAAGATCGAGGGGGGATGGCTCGAATTCGACAAGGCGGTGGCCACACCCGACCTGATGGGACAGGTCAGCAAGTTGGGGAAGGTGCTTGGACCGCGGGGCCTTATGCCGAATGCAAAGGTCGGCACGGTGACCTTCGATCTCAAGAGGGCGATAGAGGAGCTGAAGGCGGGAAAGGTCGATTTTAAGGTGGAAAAGAACGGGATACTCCACGTCCCCGTCGGCAAGATATCCTTTGGTGTGGAAAAGCTAAAGGAGAACATCACTGCGCTGCTTGAGATGATAATCAAGCTGAAGCCGCAGACGAGCAAGGGAACGTATCTCAAGAGTATCGCGATTTCTTCCACCATGGGGCCCGGGATCAAGATGGATCCCGTTTATATGAGAAATCTTTTAAAATAGAAAAATAGAATAACTTCCCCTGTCTGAGACAGCCGGTATGCAAAAGGTGTTTGGGCGCCGATCATTGATTGTCAATCGATTCGGTCTCGAAACCCGAGCGTTTAATCCGTTGGTAGGGCCCGCCGAGACAAGGAGGGATCATTTTTTTTCGGTCGTTTTTTATCCGGCGGCTTATGGGCCCGGATGGAATTGCCGTTTGATTTGGATCGGGGCGGTGAAAGGAGGTTTTATTGAAAAGGGATGAAAAGAAAGCCTTCGTAGTCGAGATGCACGAGAGACTTTCCGATTCCAACATGGCTTTTTTCACGGATTACCGGGGGCTTTCAGCCGAGGAGATGAATGAACTCAGGACCGGCTTCAGGAATGTCGGGATCGACTACAAGGTTGTAAAGAACAACCTCATGATGCTCGCGGCCAAGGATACCGATTTTGCATCGATGGCAGAAGACCTTGTCGGCCCCACCGGGATCATCGTTTCCAACGAGGATCCAGCGGTCACCTCTAAGGTGCTCGCGGAGTTTATCGACAAATACCCTCATTTTGAGTTCAAAAAGGGTCTCTTGAGGGGAAAGGAGATCACAGAAGCGGACGTTATATCTATGTCGAAGCTCCCCTCCAGGGATGTCCTTGTCGGGATGTTGCTGGGAACGATGAACGCCGTGCCGACTGGATTGGTCCAGGTGCTTTCAGGTATCAAGAGGAAATTTGTCTATGCCCTTATGGCGATCAAAGATGCCAAAGAAACGGCTAACTAAGAGATCTGAAAAGGAGAAATAAGATGGCTGAAGAGAAGGCTGAAAAAAAAGTGACCGAAGAGAAGAAACCTGCGCCCAAGAAGACGACGGATAGCAAGATATCTAAAGAGGACGTAGTTCAATTTATCGAGAGCATGACGGTTCTCGAGCTCTCCGAGTTTATTGGGGAGCTGGAGGAAAAATTCGGCGTATCGGCCCAGGCCCCCGTTTCGGTCGCCGCAATGCCCGCAGCCGGGGGTGGCGATGCCGCACCGGCCGAGGAAAAAACGGAGTTCGACGTTGTTCTCACCGATGTCGGCGAAAAGAAGATCCAGGTTATCAAGGTGGTCAGGGAGTTTACGACCCTTGGTCTCAAGGAGGCGAAGGAGCTTGTAGAATCGGCGCCGAAGCCGATAAAGGAGGGTGTCTCTAAGGAGAGTGCGGAGGAGATAGTTAAAAAGCTTGCCGATATGGGCGCAAAAGCGGAGATAAAGTAAAGTAATATGGGTAATATAGGGGGCCGGTTAAGAGCCGGCCCGCTTTTCTAATTTTAGATTTTCAATAATAGCACGTTTTAGAGTTCTCTAAGACCCTATCTGTTTTTCAAATAGTAATTATCATTTTGTTATCTTTTACGAGGCTTCACGGGAGATAAAGGTATGGCCGAATTGGCTAAAAAATACAATTGGGAGAGGGTGGATTTTGGGAAAAGCAGGAGCATCATCGATATACCCGAGCTAATCGATGTGCAGAAGAGATCATACTTCCGCTTTCTTCAGACCGATCTTCCCCCATCGGAGAGGAAGGACGCGGGGCTCGAGGGGGTTTTCAGGAGCGTCTTTCCGATCTGGGACTTTAACGAGACCGCCTCGCTGGAGTACGTGGAATACTCGCTGGGGGACCCGAAGTACGACGTCGAGGAGTGCCATCAGAGGGGAATGACCTTCGCGGCGCCCTTCAAGGTCACCGTCAGGCTCGTCGTGTGGGACAAGGACGAAGAGGCGAACGCAAAGAGTATCCGCGACATAAAGGAGCAGGAGGTCTTTTTCGGCGACCTCCCGATGATGACGCAAAACGGGAGCTTCATCATAAACGGGACGGAGCGGGTTGTCGTAAGTCAGCTCCACAGATCTCCAGGCGTCTTTTTCGACCACGACAAGGGAAAGACCCACTCTTCCGGGAAGCTCCTCTACTCATGCAGGGTCATTCCGTACAGGGGCTCCTGGCTCGATTTCGAGTTTGACCCCAGAGACATCATCCACGTGAGGATCGATAGGAGGAGGAAATTTCCCGCCACGATCCTCTTGAAGGCCCTGGGGTACAGTACCGAAGAGCTCCTGAACTTCTTCTACAGCACCGAGAAGATATTGATCACCGAGGATGGATATAAGAAGATGCCGGACTTCGAATACCTGGCCGGGCAGAAGGCGGTTGAGGAGGTCAAGCATCCCGAGACCGGGGATGTTATAGTAAGGAAGGGGAGGAAGTTCAACAAGTCCACCATCAGGAAGATGAGAGAGGCAGGCATAGATACCGTGACGGTGGATCCGGATTCGGTGATCGGGCGGGTTGTCTCGTCGGATGTGGTCGATCCGAAGACGGGAGAGGTAATCGTGGAGGTGAACGACGAGATAACCAGGGAGAGGCTGGAGGAGATTATCAAGAGGGGAATCAAGGAGTTCGATGTCCTCTTGATGGATGATTTCAACATATCCTCGGCGATCAGAAACACGTTCCTGACCGACAAGGTCCCCGATCAGACATCGGCTATAATAGAGATATACAGAAGGCTGAGGCCCGGCGACCCGCCCACCGTAGAGACCGCCCAGAACCTATTCGACAACCTGTTTTTCAACCCGGAGCGGTACGATCTCTCCAACGTGGGAAGGCTGAAGCTCAATTACAAGCTGGGACTCGACGTTCCCATAGAAGTCAAGGTGCTCAGAAAAGAGGACATCTTGCACTCGGTGAAATACCTCTTCGATCTCAGAAACGGCAAGGGGCAGATCGACGACATCGATCACCTCGGCAACAGGCGGGTCAGGGCGGTCGGCGAGCTTCTCGAAAACCAGTTCAGGATCGGGCTCGTCAGGATGGAGCGGGCCATAAAGGAGAGGATGAGTCTCCAGGAGGTCGAGACCCTGATGCCTCACGATCTGATCAACTCCAAGCCGGTCACCGCGGTGATCAAGGAGTTCTTCGGCTCATCCCAGCTCTCCCAGTTTATGGATCAGACCAACCCCTTAAGCGAGATTACCCACAAGAGGAGGCTCTCGGCCCTCGGGCCCGGCGGCCTAACCAGAGAGAGGGCGGGATTCGAGGTGCGAGACGTCCACAACACCCATTACGGTCGGATATGTCCCATCGAGACCCCGGAGGGCCCGAACATCGGGCTCATAGCGTCCCTCTCCACATATGCGAGGGTGAACGAGTACGGATTTATCGAGACCCCCTACCGCAAGGTGATGGATGGAAAGGTGACCGACGAGATAGAATTTCTGACCGCCCTCGACGAGGAGGTGGCCGTCATCGCTCAGGCCAATGCGCCGATAGACGACGACGGGAATTTCCTGAGGGATTTGATAAACGTCCGCAGGGGGGGTGAGCCGGCGATGGCGTCGCCCGATGAGATAAGCTATATGGACGTCTCCCCCAAGCAGCTCGTCAGCGTGGCCGCTTCGTTGATCCCGTTTCTCGAGAACGACGACGCCAACAGGGCGCTTATGGGCTCCAACATGCAGCGGCAGGCGGTGCCGCTTCTCAGGCCGGAGGCGCCCCTGGTCGGAACGGGGATGGAGAGGATAGTGGCCAGGGACAGCGGGGTTACGCTCATGGCAAAGAACAACGGCCTGGTCGAGAATGTAGACGCCTCGAGGATTATCATCCGCACAAACAGCGATACTGAAAACGGTGCGGGTGTGGATATCTACAACCTGATCAAGTACCAGCGCTCGAATCAGAACACCTGTGTAAATCAGAAGCCGATCGTGAAAAAGGGCGACATTGTCGTAAGGGGTCAGATCATTGCCGACGGCCCCGCCATACACAACGGCGAGCTGGCCCTGGGAAGGAACGTCATCGTGGCCTTTATGCCCTGGGGCGGGTACAATTTCGAGGACTCCATCCTGATCAGCGAAAAGGTGGTAAAGAACGACAGCTTTACCTCGATTCACATCGAGGAGTTCGAGCTGATGGCAAGGGACACGAAGCTCGGCCCGGAGGAGGTCACGCGGGATATCCCGAACGTGGGGGAGGAGGCTCTGAAAAACCTCGACGAGTCGGGAATAGTCAGGATAGGGGCCGAGGTCTTTCCGGGCGACATCCTGATAGGGAAGATATCCCCCAAGGGTGAGACCCAGCTCTCCCCGGAGGAAAAGCTTCTGAGGGCCATCTTCGGGGAGAAGGCGGGGGACGTCAGGGACTCCTCCCTTCGGGTGCCCCCTGGGATCGAGGGGATCGTCATCGGTGCCAAGGTCTTCTCCAGAAAAGGGGTGGATAAAGACGATAGAACCCTCTCCATCGAGAACGAGGAGGTGGAGAAGCTGACGAAGGACAGGGACGACGAGATTTTGATCATCAGGGACAGCGGCCTCGAGAGGATAAAGGAGCTTCTTATAGGTATGAAGCTTGCGGCGAACCTGGGCGATGACAGAAAGAGCGTGCTTCTTAAAAAGGGGACGGTCTTGACCGAGGAGAGCTTTGAGGGGCTCAAGACCGAGGACTTCAGAAACGTGAAGGTCAAGGCGAAGGGGGACGAGGGCGTTTTCGATAAATTGGCGGTAATATTTGAGAGCATCTCGGAGCAGGTGGAGTTGATTCGTCTCATCTTCGACGAGAAGATCAACAAGGTTACGAGGGCTGACGAGCTCCCCCCCGGCGTCATAAAGCTGGTCAAGGTATATGTGGCGATGAAGAGGAAGCTCTCGGTCGGCGACAAGATGGCGGGCCGCCACGGGAACAAGGGTGTCCTCTCGAGGATACTGCCCGAGGAGGACCTGCCCTACATGGAGGACGGAACGCCGGTAGAGATAGTCCTGAATCCCCTCGGGGTTCCCTCGAGGATGAACGTCGGGCAGATTCTCGAGACGCACCTCGGCTGGGCCATCGGTGAGATGGGCGACAGAATTAATGATATCATCGAGACGAATTACTCGGTTCCCGCTTTGAGGGATAGGCTCAAGGATATATTTTCCATCGGAGATATGCACGGGTATGTGGATGGTCTCACAGATGAGGAGATAAAGAATATTGCGGCGAAGTTCAGAAAGGGCGTTTTTGTATCGACCCCCGTCTTCGAGGGGGCGACGGAGGGCGACGTGTCGGAGGCGTTGGCACATGCGGGACTCCCCGACTCCGGCATGACGACCCTCTACGACGGGCGGTCCGGAGAGCCCTTCCGCCAGCAGGTGACGGTGGGGCTGATGTATATTCTTAAGCTGCACCACCTGGTGGACGACAAGATCCACGCCCGCTCCATCGGCCCCTATTCACTCGTGACCCAGCAGCCCCTCGGCGGAAAGGCCCAGTTCGGCGGACAGCGTCTGGGCGAGATGGAGGTGTGGGCGATGGAGGCCTACGGTGCGGCGTACTCCCTACAGGAATATCTGACGGTGAAATCGGACGACGTCACCGGGAGAAACAAGATGTACGAGTCGATAGTAAAGAACGAGCAGTACCTGGAGCCGGGGCTTCCCGAGTCGTTCAACGTACTGGTAAAGGAGATGCAGAGCCTGGGTCTGGATATGGAGCTTTTAGAGAGGGGAAAGAAGAAAGATTGAGCTACTTAATCTCTTTAGAGAGGTGTAGTCTTGGACGATATTTTCAGCTATTTTGAAAAGCCTAAAGACCCGATCGATATCGAGGCCGTGAGGATATCCCTCGCCTCGCCCGAGAAGATAAGGTCGTGGTCCCACGGCGAAGTAAAAAAACCGGAAACGATAAATTACAGGACCTTTAAACCCGAGAGGGACGGCCTCTTCTGCGCAAAGATCTTCGGGCCCACGAAGGATTACGAGTGTAACTGCGGCAAGTACAAGCGGATGAAGCACCGGGGGGTCGTGTGCGAAAAGTGCGGCGTGGAGGTCATTCAATCAAAGGTAAGGAGGGAGAGGCTGGGCCACATCGAGCTGGCGACCCCCGTGACCCATATATGGTTCTTGAAGAGTCTCCCCTCGCGCATCGGGACCGTGCTCGATATAAGCCTGAAAGACCTGGAGAGGGTCCTCTATTTCGAGACCTACGTTGTCAAGGACCCGAAGGACTCTCCCCTCTCCCAGGGGGACCTCCTTACGGAAGAACAGCTGCATCGGGTCAAGGAAAAGCACGGCGATATAGACGTGGGGATAGGCGCCGAGGCGATAAGGGACATACTGAAAGAGGTGGATATCGCGAAGCTCGCCGAGGATCTGAGGCGGGAGATGATAGATACGACCTCGGAGGCGAAGCGCAAAAAGATATCCAAGAGGCTCAAGGTAATAGAGGCCTTTTTATACTCGGGAAACCGCCCCGAGTGGATGGTAATGGAGTGCATCCCGGTAATTCCGCCCGACCTCAGGCCCCTGGTTCCTCTTGATGGCGGCAGGTTCGCAACCTCCGACCTTAACGACCTCTACCGGAGGGTGATAAACAGGAACAACAGGCTAAAGCGCCTCCAGGAGCTAAACGCCCCCGGCATAATAATCCAGAACGAGAAGAGGATGCTCCAGGAGTCTGTGGACGCGCTGTTCGACAACGGGCGCAGGGGAAGGGCCATAACAGGGCAAAACAAGAGACCTTTAAAATCCCTCTCCGATATGCTCAAGGGGAAACAGGGGAGGTTCCGCCAGAATCTCCTCGGAAAGAGGGTCGATTACTCCGGCAGGTCTGTAATCGTTATCGGGCCGGAGTTGAGGCTCCACCAGTGCGGGCTCCCCAAGAAGATGGCGGTCGAGCTCTTCAAGCCCTTCATCTACGCGAAGTTAGAGGAGAGGGGATACGTCTCCACCATAAAGAGCGCGAAAAAGGCGGTGGAAAACGAGCGCCCCGAGGTCTGGGATATCCTGGATGAAGTCATAAAGGAGCACCCGGTTCTTTTGAACCGTGCGCCGACCCTCCACAGGCTGGGGATCCAGGCCTTCGAGCCGATCCTGATCGAGGGAAAGGCCATTCAGCTCCATCCTCTCGTATGCGCCGCGTTCAACGCGGACTTCGACGGGGATCAGATGGCGGTACACGTTCCCCTTTCGATCGAGGCCCAGGTGGAGGCGAGGGTGCTGATGATGAGTACCAACAACATCCTCCTTCCCGCAAACGGAAAGCCGATTATCGTCCCGAGTCAGGACATCGTCCTTGGGCTCTATTACACCACGAGGAGCCGTGAGGGCGCAAAGGGCGAAAACAAGGTCTTTGCGGACATGGACGAGGTCAGGATAGCCTTCGATGCCAAGGAGATCGACCTGCAGGCGAGAATCAAGGTCAGAATCGATGGAGAGCTTGTCGACACAACGGTCGGGAGGTGTCTCCTCTACGAGATAGTCCCGAAGGAGATCCCGTTCAAATACGTAAACACCGTTATGACCAAAAAGGAGGTCGCCCGCCTCATCGACGTAGGCTACAGGAGCGCGGGGAACAAAAACACGGTTATTTTGGCGGACAGGCTCAAGGACTTCGGCTACAAGTACGCCACCGAGGCGGGGATATCCATTTCAATCAAGGATATGAGGATACCCGTTCACAAGTCGGATCTCCTGGAAGAGGCGAGGGAAGAGGTCATGAAGGTCGAGCAGCAGTACACCGACGGGCTTATAACCGACGGGGAGCGTTACAACAAGGTCATCGATATTTGGGCCGACGTGACCGAGGAGATCGCCAAGGAGATGACCGATGAGCTGGCGTACGACCTGTCCTCGCAGGAGGATGGGGATGAAACCAGGACCCCGAGCTTCAACTCGATCCACATGATGGTGGACTCCGGCTCCAGGGGCTCCCAGCAGCAGATAAGACAGCTCGCCGGGATGCGGGGCCTTATGGCCAAGCCCTCGGGCGAGATCATAGAGACGCCCATCACCGCGAACTTCCGGGAGGGATTGACGGTGCTCCAGTATTTTATCTCGACCCACGGGGCGAGAAAGGGCCTTGCGGATACCGCCCTTAAAACGGCGAACTCCGGTTACCTCACAAGGCGCCTCGTCGACGTCGTACAGGATGTTATCATCACGGAGGAGGACTGCGGTACCCTCAAGGGTATCGAGGTGACCTCCCTGATGGAGGGGGGCGAGATAATCGAGCCGGTGGGAGACAGGATCTTGGGGAAGGTCGCCTTAAATGACATCAAGGACAAATACACAGACGAGGTGCTGGTCAAGGCCAACGAGGAGATAGACGAGGAGCTGGTGGAGAAGATCGAGGAGGCGGGTCTGGAGAAGGTAATTACCCGCTCGGTCCTGACCTGCCGCGCAAAGCGGGGAATCTGCGCCAAGTGCTACGGCAGGGACCTCTCCCGCGGGAAAAAGGTCAACATCGGAGAGGCGGTGGGGGTTATCGCCGCCCAGTCGATCGGCGAGCCGGGGACACAGCTCACGATGAGGACCTTTCACATCGGCGGCACGGCCTCCAGGCGCGCCGAGCAGACTACCCTCGAGACGAGAAACGACGGGCAGATCAAATACTACAATCTGAACACGGTCAAGACCAAGGACGGAACCTCTATCGTCATGAACAGAAACGGCGAGATAATCGTTCAGGACGAGAGCGGCAGGGAGAGGGAGCGCTATCCCCTGAACTACGGCTCGAAGCTCCTTGTGGATGACGGCGATACGGTCGAGTCGGGTCAGATGATAGCCGAGTGGGATCCCTACACGCTGCCGATACTGACCGAGGTCAGCGGAATTTTAAAGTTTGGCGACGTCATAGAGGGGGTGACCATGCAGGAGCAGCTGGACGTGGTGACCTCCCTCTCCCGAAAGGTGATCGTCGAGTCGAAAGACCCGGAGGCGAGACCCCGTATCTCCATAAAGGACGAGCAGGGAAGGACCTACAGACTTCCGGGCTCCGCCGCCATGGCCCGCTATTTCATGCCGGTGGGGGCGAACATCATGGTCTCCGAGGGTGACAGGGTCGAGGCGGGGGGCGTCCTCGCGAAGATTCCCAGAGAGACGACCAAGACGAAAGATATCACCGGAGGTCTCCCCCGGGTGGCCGAGCTCTTCGAGGCCAGAAAGCCGAAGGAGTTCGCCGTCATCAGCGAGATCGACGGAGACGTCAGCTACGGCAAGGACGTGAAGGGCAAAAGGAAGGTAATCGTCACCCCGAAGGTCGGGGAGCCGAAGGAGTACCTGATCCCGAAGGGGAAACATATCAACGTCCACGAGGGGGACTTTATAAACGCCGGCGAGGCCCTCATGGAGGGATCGGCAAATCCCCACGACATACTCCAGGTCCTCGGCGAGGAAGATCTCTCCAAGTATCTCGTAGACGAGGTTCAGGAGGTCTACCGCCTCCAGGGCGTGAAGATCAACGACAAGCATATCGAGGTTATCGTAAAGCAGATGTTGAGAAGGGTCAAGATAAACGACGTCGGAGACACGAAGTTTCTGGTGGGCGAGCAGGTTGAGAAGCAGCTGTTCGAGGAGGAAAACAAGAGGGTGATCGCCAAGGGGGGAGCGCCCGCCGTGGGGAAACCCCTGCTTTTGGGAATCACGAAGGCGTCCCTCTCCACGGAGAGCTTTCTCTCCGCCGCCTCCTTCCAGGAGACGACAAAGGTCCTGACCGAGGCGTCCATTCAGGGGAAGGTCGACTACATGAGGGGGCTCAAGGAAAACGTGATCATGGGGCGCCTCGTCCCGGCGGGAACCGGCTTCCACAAATACAGCGAGCTTGAAAGCGAGGCTAAAACCGAGGAGGCCGTGGCGGATTAGTCGTGAATTTGAAGGATGAAAATTTCCTGGCCCATTACCCGTTGAACGGCCCCGATTCAGTTTTTTTTGCGAATTGACGAAATTTAATTGGAAAATGCTTGACAAAAATTCATCTTACTGATAAAATTCATAAGTTTTTTGTCGAAAGGAGTGTAAATGCCCACCATTAATCAGTTGGTGAGAAAGGGAAGAAAAAAGCTCAAGTCAAAGACATCCGCCCCGGCCCTGCAGGGGTCTCCCCAGAAGAGGGGGGTTTGCGTCCGAGTTTATACTACGACTCCCAAGAAGCCGAACTCGGCGCTCAGAAAGGTGGCAAGGGTCAGGCTCACCAATCAGATTGAAGTGACAAGCTATATTCCGGGGGTGGGACATAACCTCCAGGAGCACTCGGTGGTCCTGATCAGGGGGGGGAGAATAAAAGACCTCCCGGGCGTCAGGTATCACATCGTTCGCGGAACGCTCGACACCCTTGGAGTGCAGGACAGGAAAAAGAGCAGGTCCAAGTACGGAACAAAAAGGCCCAAGGTTTAAAGCGGGGGGGTGCCGGGAAGGATAATGGGGGAGGAGGGATGGTGATGGGGAGTAAGGGGGGGCAGGGAAACAGGTGGGGTTGGGAAATGACGGGGTATGGGGTGTTGAAGGGGAACGGATGATAGCAGATATTTTTTAGAAGTAATATATAAGGAAGGCCGTAAAATTCGAGTAACGGCCGAGTAAAGGAAAAAGATGCCGAGAAGGAGAATAGTAGCGAAGCGGGAGATCCTGCCGGACCCGAAATACAAGGATAAGCTCATAGCGAAGTTTATCAACTGTATGATGCTGAAAGGCGAGAAGAGCATCTCCGAGAGTATATTTTACGACTCCCTCGATATCGTTGCGGAAAAATCGAAGGACGACCCGGTCCGGGTCTTTAAAAAGGCCCTGGACAACATCAAGCCCGTTATTGAGGTCAAGTCGAGGCGGGTGGGGGGCTCTACGTATCAGGTTCCCGTGGAGGTAAGGCCCAACAGGCGCGAGGCGCTCGGAATAAGGTGGCTTATCAACTACTCCAGGGGCAGGGGTGAAAAATCTATGAAGGAGAGGCTCGCCGCGGAGATTCTCGACGCATCGAACAACAAGGGATCGGCCGTAAAGAAGAAAGAGGACACCCACAAGATGGCCGAGGCCAACAAGGCTTTTGCCCACTATCGCTGGTAGCTTGTTTTTGCACTATTGTTTTAAGGCCTTTTGCAAAGGCTTTTTTTTACTGGTAAAGGCACAAGGTTAAATGAGAAAAGTTCCCCTGAAAAGAAACCGCAACATAGGGATTATGGCCCACATAGATGCGGGAAAAACCACTACCACGGAGAGGATCCTCTACTATACCGGGATATCCTACAAGATGGGGGAGGTTCACGACGGGACCGCCGTCATGGACTGGATGGAGCAGGAGCAGGAGAGGGGGATTACCATTACGTCCGCCGCCACGACCTGTTTCTGGAAGGATCACAGGATCAACATCATAGACACCCCGGGACACGTGGACTTCACCGCAGAGGTGGAGCGCTCCTTGAGAGTACTCGACGGGGTCGTAGCGGTCTTTTGCGCCGTGGGCGGCGTGGAGCCCCAGTCGGAGACGGTCTGGCGCCAGGCGGACAAGTACAATATTCCCAGGATCGCCTTTATCAACAAGATGGACAGGGTAGGCGCGGATTACCTGAACGTCGTCTCGCAGATCACCGAGAGGCTCGGCTCCCGCCCCGTCCTGTTGCAGCTCCCCATCGGCTCCGAGGATGACTTCGAGGGGATAATCGACCTTATAAGCAAAAAGGGGAGGATGTACGACGACACGACCCTCGGAACGAAGTTCCACGAGGTCGATATCCCGGACGATCTCCTCGACAATATCAATGAGATGAGGGAGAGCCTTGTCGAGGCGGCCTGTGACTTCGACGATGATCTGATGGCCAAGTACCTCGAGGGTGTGGAGATCGGGGAAGAGGAGATAAAAAAGGCGTTGAGAAAGGCCACTATAGCGGGCGAGGTCGTGCCGGTCTTTATAGGCTCGGCGTTTAAGAACAAGGGAGTACAGGCGCTGTTGGACGGCGTTGTCGATTACCTCCCCGCCCCGTCCGATATTCCGCTGGTGTCGGGAATCAATCCCGATACGGGGGAGGAGGTTCAGCTTTCCCTCGACGACGACGCCCCCTTTTCGGCCCTCGTATTTAAGATCATGACCGATCCTTACGTCGGGCAGCTGACATACATTCGGGTCTACAGCGGCAGCCTCAAGGCGGGCACCGACGTGTACAATTCAACCAGAAGCAACAAAGAGAGGATAGGGAGGCTCTTAAAGGTTCACTCCAACAAGATGGAGGATATCAAGGAGGTCTACTCCGGGGATATCGCCGCTGTTGTTGGGCTGAAGAATACAAATACCGGGGATACGCTCTGTATGAGCAATAACCCCCTGATCCTCGAGGCGATGGATTTCCCGGAGCCTGTCATCTCGGTTGCCGTGGAGCCGAAGAGCAAGGCGGACGAGGAGAAGCTCGGCCTCTCTCTCTCCAAGCTCGCCATGGAAGACCCGTCTTTCAAGGTACGGGTGGACGGTGAGACCGGCGAGACCCTGATCTCCGGGATGGGGGAGCTCCACCTCGAGATCATAGTCGACAGGCTCCTGAGGGAGTTTAACGTAGATGCAAAGGTGGGAAAACCCCAGGTCGCCTTCAAGGAGACCATCACCGCAAAGGCGGAATCGGAGGGGAAATTTATAAGGCAGTCCGGTGGGCGCGGACAGTACGGCCACGTCAAGATAACCATCACCCCGATTACTTCCGACGAGGGTTTTATATTCGAGGACAAGGTGATCGGCGGCAATATCCCAAGGGAATATATCTCCGCCGTTAAAAAAGGTGTCGAGACGGCCATGGAGGAAGGGGTGCTCGCCGGGTATCCGGTAGTGGACGTAAAGGTAACCCTAAAAGACGGCTCCCATCACGAGGTCGATTCGTCGGAGCTGGCGTTTAACATCGCGGCGTCGATGGCCTTTAAAGACGCGATGAAGAGGGCCGCCCCGGTCATCCTCGAACCGATAATGAGCGTGGAGGTGGTAACCCCGGAGGGATATACCGGGGACGTAGTGGGTGACTTGAGTTCCCGGAGAGGAAAGGTCCTGGGGATGGAGCCGAGAAAGGGAACCCAGACCATCAGGGCCGAGGTCCCCCTGGACGAGATGTTCGGCTATGCCACCGATATCCGCTCGATGACTCAGGGAAGGGCGACATACACGATGCAGTTCGATCATTACCAGAAAGTGCCGGAGCGTAAATACGAGGAGATCGTAGCCGATATTAGAACATGATAATCCTTAAATAGTATTATTTATGCGGGACTAATATTTTCCAAGGAGAGGAAGATGGCCAAGAAGAAATTTGAGAGGACCAAGCCGCACGTGAACGTGGGGACGATAGGCCACATAGATCACGGCAAGACGACGTTGACTGCGGCGATAACGAGAGTGCTCGAGAAGAAGGGCGGCGCCAGCTATATTCCCTTCGACGAGATTGACAAGGCACCCGAGGAGAAGGAGCGCGGAATAACGATAGCGACGGCGCACGTGGAATACGAGACGGACAACCGCCACTACGCCCACGTGGACTGTCCCGGTCACGCCGACTATATCAAGAACATGATAACCGGTGCGGCGCAGATGGACGGCGCGATACTGGTGGTGGGCGCCAACGACGGCCCGATGCCCCAGACGCGGGAGCATATGCTCCTCGCCCGTCAGGTGGGCGTTCCTTATATAGTGGTGTTTTTGAACAAGACCGACATGGTGGACGACCCGGAGCTGATAGAGCTGGTGGAGCTTGAGCTTCGCGAGCTTCTGACGCAGTACGAGTTTCCGGGCGACGACATACCGATAATAGCGGGAAGCGCGCTTAAGGCGCTTGAGAGCGGCGATCCGAACGCCGAGGAGACCAAGTGTATATTCGAGCTTCTGGACGGCCTGGACAGCTACATACCGGAGCCGGAGCGTGACATAGACAAGCCGTTTTTGATGCCTATCGAGGACGTGTTTTCGATATCGGGCCGCGGGACGGTGGTAACGGGTCGTGCGGAGCGCGGGATAGTGAGGACGGGAGATGATGTGGAGATAGTTGGTATTCGCGATACGCAGAAGACGGTTTGCACCGGGGTAGAGATGTTCAGAAAGACTTTGGACGAGGGTCGAGCCGGTGACAACATCGGAGTTCTTCTTCGCGGGACCAAGCGGGACGAGGTGGAGCGCGGCTAGGTGGTTGCGGCCCCCGGGAGCATAACTCCCCACACGAAGTTCAAGGCGGGTGTTTATGTATTGTCTAAGGAGGAGGGAGGCCGTCACACGCCCTTTTTCAACGGGTACAGGCCCCAGTTTTATTTTCGGACGACGGACGTGACCGGCGTTACGACGCTTCCCGCCGGTACCGAGATGGTAATGCCTGGCGACAACGTGACGATAGAGGTGGAGTTGATAACGCCGATAGCGATGGAGAAGGAGCTTCGGTTCGCCATCCGTGAGGGCGGCCGCACGGTGGGTGCGGGCGTCATCAGCGAGATCATCGAATAGGTGGATG
>Ga0180431_10004629_pt1 | contig 17092 bp, 12 predicted proteins | sample SS_ome_11_FD_132459 | JGI IMG/M metagenome (GOLD analysis project Ga0180431, IMG submission 132459) | Hypersaline lake sediment archaeal communities from the Salton Sea, California, USA - SS_1_MS_1 metaG | ecosystem: Environmental > Aquatic > Non-marine Saline and Alkaline > Hypersaline >... | reverse complement strand
CCGGTTCAAAATTCGGATGTGTCAGATATATTCAACAAAATGGCGGATCTCCTTGAAATTGAGGGGGCAAACCCGTTTCGAGTTCGCGCCTATCGTAACGCCTCACGTTCTGTCTCCAGTCTGTCCCGAAGTGTATCGGACATGCTCGAATCAGGTGAAGATCTCACGGATCTGCCTGGAATCGGTAAGGATCTGGCAGGAAAGATTAAAGAGATTGTAGAGACCGGTTCCCTAGCCCTGTTTGAAGAGCTCAAAGGCAAAACGCCGTCCGGACTGAGTCAACTGATGAAAGTGGAGGGCTTAGGTCCTAAAAGGGTAAGGGCCCTCAACCGGAATTTGGGCGTGACCAGTCTCAAGGAACTTGAGGAGGCGGCGCGTAAGGGCAAAGTGAGAGAACTGGATGGATTCGGGGAAAAGACAGAGCAAAAAATCCTGGAAGAACTTGAGGCCTATGAAGGAATAGAAAAGCGGATCAAGCTGATTGAAGCCGAGCAGAGGGCCCGGTCCATAGTAGAGTATCTCAAAGGAGTAAAGGGCGTCAAAAAAATCACGGTCGCCGGGAGTTACAGGCGGCGGAAAGAGACGGTGGGTGACCTGGATATCCTTGTGACTTGCAAAAGAGGGGCTCAGGTGATGGAGCGTTTTGTGAACTATGAGGACGTCAAGAAAGTGGTTTCTCAAGGGAACACCCGGGCCACGATAATCCTTCGCTCAGGCCTTCATGTGGATCTCAGGGTTGTCCCACAGGTCAGCTATGGAGCGGCCCTTCACTATTTTACCGGATCAAAGGCCCACAACATTGCGGTACGCAAGCTGGGCGTCAAAAAGAATCTCAAAATAAATGAGTACGGTGTGTTTAAGGGAGATGACCGTATTGCCGGAAAGACTGAAAAAGAGGTCTATAACCAGGTGGATCTCCCGTACATCGAACCCGAGCTGCGAGAGAACCGTGGTGAAGTGGAGGCGGCGCAGAAAGGGAGCCTGCCTCGACTGATTGATCTGAAAGACCTTAGAGGCGATCTGCATGCCCACACCAAGGCAACAGACGGACATGCCACCCTTGAAGAAATGGCCGAGTCTGCTAAAGCCCGCGGATATGAATACCTGGCTATTACTGATCATTCCAGGAAAGTAAGTATTGCACACGGCCTGGATGCCAGGCGTCTTGCAAGACAGATCCAGGAGATCGATCAGTTGAACGAAAAACTCAGGGATATTGTTCTCCTTAAGGGTATAGAGGTGGACATACTAAAGGACGGGACCCTTGATCTGCCTGATGCCGTCTTGAAAGAACTGGACGTCGTCGTCTGTTCTGTCCATTATCACCGCCGGCTCTCCAGAAGAAAGATGACTGAGCGGGTTATCAGGGCAATGGACAACCCCTACTTCAATATTTTTGCCCATCCCACCGGCCGACTGATTAATGATCGCGAGCCCTATCAGATTGACCTGGAGCGAATCATTGAGGCGGCCAGGGAACGGGGTTGTTTTCTTGAAATCAATGCCAACCCGGATCGGCTTGACCTCTCGGACAGCCACTGTAGAATGGCAAAGGACATGGGGCTTAAGCTGGCGATCTCAACAGATGCGCACAGCGTCGCGAATATGGACTTTATCCGTTACGGAGTGGATCAGGCCCGCCGGGGCTGGCTGGAGCCGGACGACATACTCAACACCAGAAGCCTGAAGCAACTTAAGAAGATGCTTAAAAGGACATAACCCCGGTTCGATCATGCAGATTCTGGTCCAGTTTGTCTCTGTTTGAAAGACAAGAATGAAAAGCCTGTTGCACGGAAAATGATAAAATTAGAAAATAGGCTTGAATTTTTGCTGGGGAACAGGGATATTAAGATCGAAGACATTTGAAGTTTTGATACGCGGCCCTTTCTTTTTAGGGTGCCCGAATAGAGCAAATTCTTATCACCAATTCGTATCACCTTCTATAAAATCATGCTTTTAGAGCTTGCGTTAGAAAATTTTGTACTTTTTGAAAAGGTATCTTTCGGTCTGTCGGGTGGACTTACCGTGCTCACAGGGGAGACCGGTGCAGGCAAGTCCTTACTTGTCCGGGCCTTGAAACTTATACTTGGGGCCAGGGCTGATCTGCAGCAGATAAGGACCGGGGCAAAGCAGGCCATGGTGCAGGCAGTGTTTGACGTCTCATTCGAGGTCCGAGACAAACTGGAAAATATGGGAATATCCTGCGACGAAGAGCTTGTCATAAGAAGGACGGTTCCACGGACCGGAAAGGGGAGGATATATATAAATGGGGCCATTGTGAGCCTTCAGGACCTGAGGAAAATTGTATCGGGTCTTGTAAGCCTTGCCGGACAGCACGAATACCAGCAACTTCTGCACCGGCAAAGACATGGACCCTGGCTGGACCGCTTTTCCGGGCTTGAACATGAAGTGGATCAAATAAACAGCTTGTATCAAGAGATTAAGGTACTTCAAGCAAATCTCCAAGGTGCTGTAGGTGCAAGAGAAGCAGCGGCTGTAGAAGAAGACAGGCTTCGACAGGAGGCAGAGGAAATTGACAGAATTGCTCCCAGGCCGGGAGAAGAAGAAGGACTTGAACAGAAGCTCAAGGTATTAAAGGCCGCTGAGGCTTTGCGGACATTGGGAGACAACTGTTACAGAATCCTTTATGCTGATAAAGGATCGATTCAGGAAAGATTGGCAATCTGCAGGCAGGACCTTAAACGTATGGCGGAACTTGATTCTATACTGGGAAAGACGGCAAACGAACTGAATTCAGTGATCTATCAGGCGGAAGAGGTGGCGTTGACCCTGCGGGATTATATACACGGCCTTCCGACAGATCTTTCTCAATTGGAACAGATTGAGGAACGAATCTACACCCTTAGGCAGCTTAAGAGGCGCTTTGGTCCAACAACAGAGGACGTCCTGGACCATCGAAATGACATTGAGATAAAACTTGCGGCCCTTTGCGAAAATGAAGATCGTATAGAGGAGTTACATAAAAGACTCGAAGAAAAAGAGAAAAAACTCATAAGCCGGGCCCTGGAGTTGAGCAAGAAAAGACGTCAGGGTGCAAAGAGACTCTCTGAGGCGATTAAGGCCGAATTATTCGATCTTAAACTGGCTAAAACTGATTTCTTGATTGATGTAGAGGCCGCGGCTAGGCCCATAGCCTCGGACGTGGGACCAAGGGGGCTTGACAGGGTCCAGTTTCTCTTTAGTCCCAACATTGGATTTCCTCTTCGTCCCTTGGCGTCGATTGCTTCCGGCGGAGAACTATCAAGGGTAATGTTGGCATTAAGGGCCGCTTTGGCCAAGCAGACAGGTATTGAAACCATTGTGTTTGACGAGATAGATGCGGGAATTGGGGGAGAGGTGGCAGAGAAAGTGGGTTTTAAACTCAAGGCACTCTCTTCTTTTGGCCAGGTTGTGACCATAACCCACTTCCCGCAGATAGCGGCACGTGGTGATCATCACATAGCATTAGAGAAGGTGGCCGAAGGGGATAGAACAGCTATCGTAATAAGGAAAGTAGCAGGAAATCAGCGCCTGGAGGAACTTACCAGGATGCTCGGTGGAGACAGGGAAACAGCCAAGGCATATGCCGGTGAACTGCTGAAGTAAATCCAAAAGCAACCTGAATCTTCGATCGTCTGTTTTGACAGAATATCGATATATTAGACAAACATGAAAATTCAATCACCAAATAACCAAATCACCAAATCACCAAATTCTTCTCCTACAGGCATTGTTCTTCACTCCGGAGGTCTGGACAGCACCATTGCCTGTAAGGTTCTCCAGGCACAAGGCATACATATCATAGCCCTTTACTTCATTACGCCATTTTTTGGATGTAAAGTCGAAGGACAGAAAAAGATCTTGAGTAACAGGGCAATGGTCGATCAGGGGATAGAATCCAAAGGAATAGATATTTCTGAGGTGTATCTTAAAATGATAAAGAATCCGGAGCATGGTTATGGAAAACACATGAATCCATGTATCGACTGCAGGATTCTGATGATTCGAAATGCCATTAACAGGCTGGATGAATTCAATGCATCCTTTGTAGCCACAGGCGAGGTCCTTGGCCAGAGGCCCATGTCTCAGCGCAGAGATGCGCTCAGGATAATAGAGCGGGAGAGCGGTGCTGACGGACAGCTCTTGCGTCCCCTTTCAGCCCTTCATCTTCCCCCTACAGACGTGGAAAACAAGGGTGTGGTTGATCGTTCAAGACTGCTGGGACTGACCGGCAGGGGACGAAAAGACCAGATAATCCTTGCCGAAAAATATGGAATAAAAGACTATCCGGCCCCTGCTGGAGGATGCGTACTTGCTGACCCCATACTATCCCTTAGATTTAAATGTATGTTCAGGCTCAGGCCGGAGCTTGATGTAAATGACTGCGTGCTTTTGCGTATGGGCAGACACTTTGTCCTGCCTGACGGATCCTGGCTGGTGATAGGTAGAGATAAAAGGGAAAACGCAAAGCTTGTATCCATGATGATGGAAGGGGACATTAAGCTGGATCTGACAGCAGGTTACGGTCCCACAGGACTTTGGCGAAAGACCTGCTCCGATGTCTATGCAGATCTCGCAGCGGGCATTCTGTGCCGGTACGCAAGGATTAGAAGGCGTTTGGAGGAGGTCAGGCTCTCGGGACCTGGAACCGAAAATGTAAAAACTATCACGACTTTTCAGGCTTCAGACGAAATCGTTAATAAATATAAGGTCTAATTTGAGACCCCTGAATATTACCTGTCTAAACTTGTTGTCATTATTGCGAAAAGACTTTAATTTGTGAAATGGCAGGTTGTTAGAAGTTGCAAAGGGGAATTTTGAAAATGAAAAGAGGCTTTTCTCTCTGTGAATGATTACAATAAAGGTTTTTAAACTTGCTTTCGAGAGAAATTTATAATGTAAAAATCATGAAAAAATGATCCTGTTAAAAGAAGATCGGTTTTTTCAGCGTAAATAGAAAGGAATATGGTAATCAATGTTAAGCACAATTAGGCAGAGTACAGGCTCCTGGCTTATTAAATGTATACTCGGTATTATTGTAATAGTATTCGTTTTCTGGGGTGTAGGAAGCTTTCGTTCCCAGAGGCTTGATGTCGTGACAACGGTGAATGGTGAAGATATTCTTATGGAATCCTATCGCCTTGCCCACGCCAATATGCTGGATAACTACAGGCGGATGTTCGGCGGGCAGATACCTGAAGGTTTTCTGGACCAGGTGGATTTTAAACAGCAGGTCCTTAACGGCCTTATAAATGAGACGCTAATTCGGCAGGCCGCCAATGAGGCGGGTATATTAGTCAGCGATATAGAGATCCAGAACATTATTCTTTCTATACCCGCATTTCAGCACAATAAAGTCTTTGACCAGGAACTTTATGAAAGGACCCTGAGTGGTGCTCGTTTGACTCCCGCTGTCTTTGAAGAACAGGTCAGACAGCAGTTGGTAACAGATAGGTTGAAGGCCCTTCTGAGTTCGGGACTTGCTGTTACCGAGGCAGAGGCAAGGAACCATTATATGTTCGAAAACGAGGAGATCAATCTTGCCTATGTATCGATTGACACCTTAGAGTGTGAGACTGAAGTAAATGCTACAGAACAAGATCTGACGTTATGGCACGAATCACATAGTGAAAATTACATGACAGAACCTCAGATTAAGCTGCGTTACCTGGTCCTTGAGGAGTCTGATGTTGACGATGCCAATGTGACGGATTCGGAGATAGAGGCTTACTACAAGGATCACGAGAATGAATATGAGGTCAAGGAACGCAGGCGTGCAAGACACATATTATTTAAGATACCAGAAGGCGCTGATGAAGATATTATAGGAGAAATAAGGGAAAAAGCGCAAAAAATTCGCGGGCAGATAGAGAAGGGCGAAGACTTCGCAAGGCTGGCCAAGGAGAATTCCGAGGATATCGGAAGTGCAGACAAAGGCGGAGAGCTGGGTTTTTTTAGCAAAGGCATGATGGTAAAACCCTTTGAAGAAGCTGTATTCTCCATGAAGGAAGGGGAAATAAGCAGGCCGGTTCTTACCCGTTTCGGCTGGCACATAATCGAGCTTGAGGAGATAGAACCGGATAGGGTAAAACCACTTACCGAAGTAAAGAAATCTATTGCCAACAGGCTTAAAGACCAAAGAATCAAAAGCATGATATGGGATCGGGCCAATGAGGCCTATGACGAGATAATTGAATTAGGGAGCCTCAGCGACTTTGCAGAACAACATGATGAAATTGAGCTGAAAACCACTGAATTTTTCAGCCAAAAGGAACCGACCTCTGTAATAGGGAGGGATCCGGAACTGCTGCGAATCCTGTTTGCCTTAAATTCCGGGGAGTTGAGTTCCCTGCTCCAGATACATCAGGGTATCCTCATAGCCGAAGTGCTTGAGAAAAAAGCACCTTACCTGCCCTCTCTGGAAGAGGTCAGAGAGCAGGTCGAAGAAGATTATGTAAGAGAAAAGGCAAAAGAACTGTGTCGTTTGAAGGCCGGAGAACTTCTTGAGGCAGCAAAAAAACAGGAGCTTGAGACGACGGCAAGAGAAGAGGGGCGGGAAATCCAGCAGACAGGTCTTTTTAAGCGGACAGACAAGACTGCAAAAGGAGATCTTCCTCCGGCCGTTGTCCAGACCGGACTATTATTGTATGAAGGTAAGGTCTGTCCTGATGAGATAGTTGAAAGCGGAAATACTTTTTACATACTGACCTTCAAGGAAAAGAAAGAGGCGGATATTGCAGGCTTTGCAACGCAAAAGGACGCTATTACCAAGCGGATACTTGAACAGAAGCAACAGACCCTTTTTGAGGACTGGCTGAAACATCAATGGGATCAGGCATCTATCAAACAGGTTGCAAAAATATAGATAATTCCGTTCAGGAAACCCAATCAGCGGCGTACGCAGAGTACGCCTTGTTTCTCTGAAATCTTGCGCCTTGCATTTTGAACATTTTGAATGGAATCATATTTCAGAGCAATAAAATAATTTAAAATATTCATTTGCCTTAGGCCTGTATGGAAAGGGCCCTTTTCAGGGCGGCCGCATGTACCTTGCCGGCAAAGTGCAGTGGACTTTTGCCTGATAAAGGATCAAAGGCTGATGGATCGGCCTTGCAGAGATATTGAATCTCTCTCCCAATGGTACTCAGTGCTTCATCCACGGTAACCCCGATCATTCTGCGAATGACATGCCATGTGGCACCGCACGAGGCCCCACGTCTTACATAAAGGCCTTTGATGTATCCGTCTTTTACATCGACATCATATTCAGGCAGGCCGAACTGTTCTCCATAGGCACCAAGGCCCTTCCTGTGCCCAAGGCCGCAGCACGTAAATGGGCAGATGGCTCCCGGTATGTTTTGCCCTGATGCTATTACCGGTATTCCCTTGATTTTACAGAGCTCAACAAGATATTCAGACAGATCAGGATGTCTCAAAAAATTAAGGATAAGGTCGGCTTTAAAATCGTCAGGGATAAATTTTTCGGGCTCGTCAATGATCTCAGGCAAGTCGAAAAGAATGTCATATGTTCGTTCTATTGTGATATGACGGCCATAGATTTCTATTCCAGCTATCTTATATTTCCCTGAACCTGCCTCTTCGAAAATTATCAATCTGAAGGGAAATAAATTTGTTTCAACCATAACGTATGCGTGAGGAATTCTCTATTTGAATTTAATCGAGACATTTTATCTTTTTTTATGCGAGCTAAGAAACAGCGAGCCTATGGACAATTTTTGTCAAGAAATTCAGTAAAACTTCGGCTCAACTCCGGAACAGAAATCGCTTTCTGAGACAATATCTCTCCAGGGGTCAAAACCTTTCCGTAGAGGCGCTCATCCGTGTTATAATCATGATGTAAATACGCCCCCTCAAGGGATAGGCCCGCAAAAAAGCCCTTGCTTCTGGAGTAAGAGTATACCTCGGCTTTGAGAGTTGCATCAGTGGCGGCTTTCAATTTCCTGCCGACAGGACCGGCGGCCACCGAAATATCTCCTCCCAGTGTCAAGTTGTTATTGAAAAAGGCGTTTACCCCCCTTTGATTCATTATCACAATCACCAGGTCCGTTGCCTGAACTCCAATCTGCCAGCCAAAACTCCCGCTTCCTATTCGCAAAAAGGCTGGGCCGTGCCATTTTCCTGTCTTGGGATTTCTGGCAGCCATCAGGCCATGTCCATAACTGGCCCCTACAACAAATCCACCTTTGTAGACAGATGGAAATATTGCCAGCCCTTCACATCTTGCCAGAAGTTCATCCGGGATGCCTCCATCCGGGGCATTCTTGATCTCTGTCAGTACAGTCATGGCATTTTTTATGACTTCGTCAGGTTCCGCCGCCTCTGCCGGCGTTCCATAAAAAAGGTGAACAGCGAAGATCATGAATACACTGAAGCATATGGCCAAGTACAGGGATTTGAACGAAAACGGGTAAATACAATAAAGTCCGGCTTTCATGATCTACTCCTATGTTGATAATTATTTTGTTGTCCATAATCCTTATATGCTATTCTATATTGTACCTCAAGGACAAATATATTTTCTCTGTAAAGGAAATGGCTCGTTGACTATTTTCACCACAAACATATTTGTTTACACGGCCAGCGCACCTTACTATGCTGTATCGTTCTTATAAAAGACAGCTAGAACATAATGTGACACATAACGAGCGACATTAGAATTCCAGTAATATCTGCAATTAAGGCAGCCGCGACTGCATATCGAGTCCGAACTACGCCAACCGCACCGAAATATACTGCCAGTACATAGAAAGTGGTTTCTGTGGAACCCTGCATTGTGGAGACCAGAAAGGATGAAAAACTGTCAGGGGCATGGCTCACCATCTCACTCATGATCCCAAATGCCCCGGAGCCTGAAAGGGGTCTCATAAAGGCCATGGGAAGGGCATCTGCCGGCATTCCAATTATTGAAGTGAGCGGCTGGAATGCCAATACCATCAGGTCAAAAGCGCCAGAGGCCCGAAACATGCCGATGGCAACCAGGATCATTACAAGAAAAGGAATGATTTTTACCGCAACTTGGAATCCTTCCTTTGCGCCCTCGGTAGCGGCTTCATACACCTTGACGCCTCTAAGATAACCAAACAGAAGGAGGCTGCACATAATGAAAGGGACTAACCAGTAGGAAAGAATCTCTGCACCCAGGTCCTGCCACGGAGTGCCGTTGATCAGACGAAATACGGCTCCACCGGCAAAGGCAAGTAAGATCAGGATGACCGCCCACCTGCCGACCCATCCGGGTCTATGGAGTTCTTCATGGGTTTGTTTTTCTTTACTGTTGAGCGTTTCAGGGTCCTGTTCCGCATCATTATTATAATTGCTTATTATTTTTGAGGGTATTTTATGATGGCTGAAACAAACAAAGGCCTTTGAGGCTATGACGGCTACGGTAGTAGAGCATATTGTTGCAATGAGTGAAGGGATAAGAATGGAAGCGGGTTCTGCCGCACCAGCGGCTGCCCGCACACCGATGACGCCCAGCGGCAGAATGGTAATGCTTGATGTATTGACGGCCAGAAAAAGACACATAGCATCAGTGGCCTCTCCCTTGTTCGGGTTCAGCCGGTCAAGTTCCATCATCGCCTTAATTCCCATTGGTGTGGCGGCATTACCAAGTCCCAGGGCATTGGCAGCCATATTCATAATCATGGCTGACATGGCCGGATGCTCTGCAGGCACATCAGGAAAAAGGCGGCACATAACCGGACGAATGGCGCGGGCAATAAGACGCATAAGGCCACCGGCTTCGGCTACTTTCATAAGACCAAGCCAGAGGGCCATAATTCCGATCAGGCCGATTGCCAGATTGACTGAACTCTTTGCGGATTCGAATGAGGCATCAACCAGCTGCTCCATTCTGCCGTTGTAAGTGGCCACCACAGTAGCCAAAAGTATCATAAAAAGCCAAATGAGATTGATTGCTGCCGGACGCTTTTCCATTGGCCTGATGTCAGGCTGCCTTCGTGCCGGAAATAAGTTCTATGGCCAAGTCCGCCGCCCTTGCAGCTGCACCTGATGCGCCCAGGGCGTTTTTCACTGCCTTCAGGTCTGCCCTCATGTTCTCTCTTCCTTTGTCGTCTTCCAGTAAAGACAGGACCTCGTGAGAGAGCCGTTCAGGAGTGACATCTCGCTGGATTACCTCGGGCACTAACCCGCGCCCTGCTACCAGATTCACCAGGGATGCAAAAGGCACCTTTACAAGGCATTTTCCAATAAAATATGTAAAAGGTGATACCTTGTAGGTGACTATCATGGGAGTCCCCAGAATGGCCGCCTCAAGGGTAACCGTACCAGAGGCCGCAAGTATCAGGTCAGAGGCGGCTATTGCCTCATAAGTCTGTCCCTTTACCACTCGAATAATTGGGAAGTTGAGTGATTTGTTCGCCAGTGATTGGCTATCTACGTCTGTGACAGGAGATATTTCGATTGAGCAATGAAATGATTCCAGAATCCGGGAATCAAGAGATGGAGCAAGGGGTAGCACAAACTGGACATCCGGTCTATCCTGAAAGACCCTCCCGGCGGCCTCTGCCATTACAGGGAACAACCTGGAGATTTCGCTTTTTCGGCTGCCGGGGACGAGTCCCACTATTGGCCTTTCCGTATTTATCCCTGTCTTTTTGCAAAATTCGGCCCTTGAAAACTCGGCCCTGACTATATCCAGAAGGGGATGACCTACAAAGCTCACTTCCATGCCGTGAGATCTGAAAAAGGCTTTCTCAAAAGGCAGAATAACGGCCATTCGATCTACCAGACGGCGAAGCTTTTTCACCCTGCCCTGACGCCAGGCCCATACCTGGGGGCTTATATAGTAAAATATGGGGATTCCCAGCTTCTTTGCCCTTGCTGCCACCTGTAAGTTGAACTCTGGATAATCTATTAGAACGAGTAAATCAGGTCTCTCTTTGCGGAGCCAGGCCCTGGTACGGCAAAAGGCCTTTAATATCGGCCTGATATGACCAATGATCTCCGCCACGCCCACCACAGCAAGATCAGAGCTGGGCAACAGTAACTCCAGCCCTGCCTCCTCCATTTTGGGACCGCCGATGCCTGTAAATCTTGTCTGGGGCAGCCTGGACTTAAGGGCATGGATGAGGCATGAACCATGGAGGTCGCCGGAGGCCTCTCCAGCTATGACAAATATCCGCACCCACTGATTCCTTTATTACTGATTACTGATGATACTGTCAAAGTCCAGTGCATCGAGCCCTTTAATAATCCGGGCATTTATATCCAGGGCGAGCTTTAGTGCCCTCCTGCCCGATTCCCCGGTAACTTTTGGTTTTTCAAGGCCCTGCACTGACCGTATGAATGACTCAAGTTCGTCATAGAGTATGTCTGTTCCCTCATGGGTCTTGAATTCGGGTCTTATGGCGGACATTGGATCTGCACCTAAATCTCTTGTCACCACCAGACTCTTGCGCTCTGCGCAATCCGCAGAGATATAGGCCCCTGGCTGAAACACCCTTATTCTGCGCATATCCCGAAGAGAGATCCGGCTTGCTGTAATATTTGCAGTACATCCATTCTCGAAAATAAGCCTTGTGTTTGCAATATCCACTTTTGAGGTCAGTACCGGCACACCCACTGCCCTTATTTCTTTGAGGGGTATGTCCACTATAGCCAGTATTATCTCAAGATCGTGAATCATCAGATCGAGGACCACATCCACGTCAGTGGCCCTGTCCTTAAAGCCGCTCAGTCTGTGGACCTCTATAAAGAGGGGGTGTTTTACTTTTGCTTCCAGCACCTTTATGGCCGGATTAAATCGCTCCAGATGCCCTACCTGGAGTATAAGACCCTGCTTTTTTGCCAGGCCAATGAGTTCATCTGCTTCCTCCACGGTGGTGGATATGGGTTTCTCAAGCATGCAGTGTATACCATGAGACAAAAGTATATTGGCAACTTCATGATGATTAACAGTCGGGACAACCACTGAAGCCGCATCGATTTTTCCTAAGATATCATGGATATCAATGTATGCTCTGGTACCCACCTCTCTGGCCACGTCCTGTGCACGCTCAGGCGATATGTCTACTACTCCGACAAGGTCTACTCCCTGCATCTGCGCGTATTTCTGGGCATGGAACCTTCCCAGATATCCCACTCCTATAACTGCTGTCCTCATCAATTTGTTTCTCCATTAATATTGCACGGCAAAAAGGCAGAGCGCTTTGCTACGAGTGCCGTACAGTATGGTCTCCGTCGATCCCGACTACAGTTATTGACGACCTGTCAGCCAGATGAAGGGTAGAATCTTTGTCAAAAAATAAGGTACGGTCCGCTTCTACAGCAAGTACCGAGGCCTTAACCCGGATCATTTGTTCAATGGTTTCAGCCCCGACTGAAGGCAGGTCAAATCTGGTATCCTGCGTGGGTTTACAGACCTTTATCACCACTGCCCCCGTTCCGCCCAGTCGTCCGCCACGTTGAATGGTCTGATCTGTTCCTTCAATTGCCTCGACAGCCAACACGGCACGATCTTTGACTACCAGGCACTGGCCTATGTCAAGGCGGCCTATCTCCCTTGCGAGTTTCCACCCGAAGTGAATATCGTCCCATTGGCTTTTTGAGGGCTTACAGTCCGTCAATACTCCGGGTGGTACGAGTAGTTCCTTTAAAAGAAAGGTGGAAGGAAGCACCCGAATGCCTTCTTGCTCGAGTTCTGAGGCAATGGACCTCAATATTCTGTCATCCAGCCGGGTGCCCAGGCGTCGCCATAGATCTAACGCCCTGAGATCAGGCCTGACGTCCTTAAATATCCTGGTCTTTGTTATGGAACCCGCAAATATGGCCTCTGACGCACCTGCCTTTTTTAGCGTCTTTATAAGCTTTCCTAACTGCCCCAGGTAAATCCATTCAATTTGATCTACTTCCTCTGAAAGCAAAGGGTCTGTCTCTCCCTTATGGGCTACTGCCACTATCCCATGGCCCTGCTTTCTGGCAGCTCTGGCGCACAATAGAGGGAACTGCCCTCCCCCTGCCACCAGTCCTAAAGGACTCTGCATTAAGGTTCCTCTTCTCCATTTGAGGCCATGGGCACGCCCCTTTTGGAAGATCTGATAAACCCGGTGAATTCTTTTACCTCTGGTATCTCCCCAAGCCTGGATTCCACGGTGTCAAGGGCTTCTTGCACAGTATCACTTTCTTGAAAGACCATTCGATAGGCCTTTTTCAAGGCCTCAACAACCTCTCTCGAAAGTCCTTGCCGTCTCAGTCCCACCAGATTCAGACCATACAGATGATCCCTCTGGCCCCAGTATTTCACATACGGCGGTATGTCCTTGTTCACACCTGACATGCCGCCAAGAAAGGCATGGGCACCGATTCGACAGAACTGATGGATAGCTGACAGTCCACCGATGATGACCGAATCTCCTATCTTCACATGTCCTCCAAGGGTGACGCCGTTTGCCATGATCACCCTGTCTCCGACCTGGCAGTCATGGGCTACATGGCAGTAAGCCATAAGCAGACACTGCTTCCCGACCCTTGTAATACCGCCTCCACCTTGAGTTCCGCGGTGTATGGTAACGAATTCCCTGATTATAGTCTGATCGCCTACCTCGACCCTTGTAGGTTCCCCGCTGTACTTCAGATCCTGAGGAGGCGCTCCGATAGATGCAAACTGGAATATCTTTATCTTTTTTCCAAGCCTGGTATGGCCTTCGATCACGGCATGGGGACCTATTTCCGTCTCCGGCCCTATTTCGACTTCAGGCCCGACAACCGCATAGGGCCCTATCTTCACTCCTTCGGCGATTTCTGAATTCGGAGAAATTATGGCTGTTGGGTGTATGTTTTTTTCTATAGGCATCAGATTGTCCAATCATTATAATCTATTTAATTTATTAGAAACTTCTTCTTTTAAGAAAGAAGAAACAGAATCGCCAAGGCAAACAGGATCCTTCAACCCGTGTTCATTCTGTTAAGAAGGACCCGCCTCAGGCGATTAATTTATTGAACGGCCGCTAAAAGTATTGCCTCTGCTGCGACCTTGTCATTAACATATGTCTTGCCTTCCATCTTCCACAAAATCGATTTACGCTTCAAGAGTTTTAATTCCATAATCAGCTGGTCGCCAGGGACTACTTGCCTTCTGAAGCGTACTTCATCCATCCCGGCAAACACCAGCAGTTTATTCTCAAAACCACCTGGTTGTGTGTTCTTGGCAAATATGATCCCGGTCTGAGCCATGGCTTCCAGGATAAGTACTCCAGGCATAATCGGTTCTTCGGGGAAGTGACCTTGGAAGAAAGGCTCATTTATGGTTACGTTCTTAAGTGACTTGATGCTCAGGCCCGGCTCGATGCTCAAAACACGGTCAACCAGAAGGAAAGGATATCTGTGAGGCAGCAAGGCAGATATTTCCTGTATCCGGAGTTGGTTATGCATTGTTTCCATTTTTTTCCCCTGATGCTTTGTCTTCAAGTTTATCTACACGCAGTTTAAGATCACTGACCTGTTTTACCATTTCAGGAAGCCGCTTCAGGGCACTGCTGGCCCTTAAAAACAACTTGTGAGGCATTGCAGGGGTCCCGGTGACCGCCTCGCCGGCCGCCAGACTTCTGGCAACTCCTGATTGCGCACCTATCATGGCCCGGTCTCCAATCTCTATATGACCTGCCAGCCCGACCTGACCCCCCAGTACCACTCCCTTGCCGATACGAGTACTTCCTGCAATACCCACAAAGGCCACAAGCAATGAGTTGTCCCCAATGGATACGTTATGGCCGACCTGCACAAGGTTGTCGATCTTGGTGCCCCGACCTATGCGGGTTTCTCCCAGGGCCGCCCTGTCTATAGTCACGTTGGCGCCTATCTCTACATCGTCCTCTATCACAACTATGCCGATCTGAGGGATTTTTACGTGGGACTCACCGTGCCTGGCATAGCCAAACCCGTCGCTTCCGATCACCGTCCCTGCATGTACTGCCACCTTTTTCCCCAAGCGACAGCCCTCATAGACTACTACATTAGGATATAGGGTTGTTTCGTCATCAATATAGACATCATTCCCAACATACACCCCGGGATAGAGGGTTACATGCCGACCAATGTGAACTCTATCACCTATAAATACCTGGGGATATATACTGACATTGCGGTCAATATCACAGTTTGAGCCCACATGTGCCTCGGGGCTCAAACCCAGCGCCATGAAAGGCCTTTCCAAAAAAGCTGCTACGGTCAGGGCATAGGAGAGATATGGATCTTCGACCAGAATCGAAGGGCGGTCCAGCACGCAGGGCCAATTCTTTGGCAGTATCAACGCCCCTGCCTTGCTCTTTTCCACCTCTTTCTTATAGCGCGCTCCTGCGGCAAAGCTTATTTCATCAGGTCCTGCCGCTGCCAAGGCCTGTAAGCCGATGATATTGAGATCACCGGGTCCTTTCAGTTCTCCCTGTAACAGTCGGGCAATTTCGCCAAGGGTCTTCATGGTTTATCAGTCATCAAATCGAACATTTCAAAAGCTTCCCCCCATCCTGAATTCCCAGTTGCTGGAATCATCCCCTTCGTCTTTATTTATATTGAATCCCCATTCTATACGAAGGGGGCCCATGGGAGACAGCCACCTTATGCCAGGACCCACGGACAGACGCGTCGTTTGATTTTCATAGTCATTGTCATCGTCCCAGCAGTTACCCATATCCACGAATATAACGCCATTCAGGCCCATATTTTTCAGCAGCGGAAAGATGGTCTCAAGTTGAACATAACCCATATAATTGCCGCCGACGCGATCGTCATCCGGGCTGTTTGGATCTGTAGGGCTTATACGGCCATATTTGTATCCCCTGACAGAGTCGATTCCACCCAGGAAAAAGCGTTCATAAATAGGGAGCTTTCCGTTGCCCCCTTCGGCAACATAGCCTGTTCCGGCTCTTATGTGGCCGATAACAGACTTCCAGATAGGATGGTAATAACTGACGACGCCTTCCAGTTTCACAAAGGCGCTGTCACCGCTGAGGAGTCCCCCTGCGTATTCAACTGAGACACTGTTATTCCAACCGCGGGAGGGATTGTAGTAATCATTTCTTGTATCGTAAAGGATACCAGTGCTTACAGACCTGGTAGAGTGTATATCCTGAGAATCCTTTATTATCGTCGAGGCGTAGTCAGAGACGTCTGTCATGTCGGTATTATCCATTCTCAGCTTAACAAACGCACGCAGATCGTCAGTCAGGGGATAGCCGAAACGCACTGCGCCGCCTATGCTTTCCTTTGTATAATCATCATATTCCACCTCCCAGTTGTATGCTTCAATACCAAAAGAGAGTTGAGTATCCCTTAAATAGGGCTCGACGAAAGTCAGTGAGAACCTCGTGGTCTCCCCGCCAAGTATACCCCTGAAACTCAGAGACTGACCCTTTCCCAGGAAATTTCTCTGTTCGATCTCCCCCATGAACATAAAATTTTCCACCGAGCTGTATCCGGCTCCTATACTGAATGTACCGGTTGCCATTTCCTTGACCTCTACCTTGAGGTCCATAAGTTCTTCGCTGCTCCCTTTGCTGGGGACAAGATTGACATCCTCAAAGTAACCCAGCCTATTCAGTCTTTGAACACTTTTTCTGAAGCCGGAGGCGCTGAAGGGCTCGAGCTCTTTGACTCTGAGTTCCCTTCGAATGACTTTATCCCTGGTCCTTGTATTTCCAACTATTTCTATTTGTTCAAGCCTCACCTTTGGACCCGTATTCACAGCTAGTATTACATTTACCAGCTTTTTGTCCGGGTCCTTTTCAATTCTCGGGGTAATATCTGCATAGGCAAAGCCCTCATCTGCATATATGTCTGTGAGTTTCAACAGGTCCTGACGAAGTATCTGCCGACTGAAAACAGGCTCTTTAATGATCTGCAGTTTGCTTAAAAGATCTTCCGTGTCCTCAAAAAAGTCCTGCTCTATATCCAGGGAACCGACTCCATAAAGGCCTCCCTCTTCTATGGGAATGGTTATGTATAGACCGTCGTCTTTTTTCTGGACCGATGGACGGCCCACTTTGGCATCCATATACCCTCGATTGTGATAATAAGATGCGATTCTTCCCAGGTCCCTCTCCATGGCATCCTGCTT
>Ga0180431_10004626_pt1 | contig 17105 bp, 23 predicted proteins | sample SS_ome_11_FD_132459 | JGI IMG/M metagenome (GOLD analysis project Ga0180431, IMG submission 132459) | Hypersaline lake sediment archaeal communities from the Salton Sea, California, USA - SS_1_MS_1 metaG | ecosystem: Environmental > Aquatic > Non-marine Saline and Alkaline > Hypersaline >... | reverse complement strand
TTGATAAGATCCTGAATTTGATTAAGTCAGGAATGAATCCTAGTGCCATCTCTAAAAAATATAATATTCCTAAACAAACTCTGGATTACAGCGTCGGAAAATTAAAGAAATTGGGTTGCATTGAAAAAGTAGGTTATGGAACTTGGAACTTTATTAAGGACTTAAAAGAAGTCCCAAAGTCCCAAAATTTGACTACAAGACACTATGACAAGTCAAACCAAAAAATTCGGACTTCTAAGAAAAAAGAGATCAGAGGACACGCATTTATCTGGAAAATTGAATTTGTTGAGCCTTATGATTGGAATAAGATTATTAGGAACTACAAAAGGAAAAAATTAACCTTCCAACTGCTAAAACACAATAAAGTCTGGAGAACTATTTTCCAAAACAGAAAGATCTGGCTCGGAATTAAAGGAATGACTATTTATGAGCCTCTTGATTTTTTTGGGAGATCATCTTTTGAAGTCAAAGGCAGAGCTGTTTTTGAGATGGATTTATTGATTAAAAATTTCCTTAGAGAGTTAAATCTTAAATTCAGGCCTTATAGGTTTTCAACTTCAAGAGAGCATTATGGAATTATAAAGAATGAACTAGCAAGGCAATACAATGACAGAAAACAAAAGATGCAGATCAGATCAGAAGATGGGACTCTTTGGATGTGGATAGATGATTCAAAAAGTTTAGGAGAATTAGAAAACGCAAAGCCAAACATCAGCAGACAAGTCCAAAATTTCTGGAATAATCATAAAAAGCATGATTTTAGGGTTGATGCTGATTTTGTGATAAAAGGCTTTAATCAAGCAGAAAAAAAACTGAAAAAGACAACAGAATTAATAGGAGAAAATGCAAGATTAATAGGAGAAAATGCAAAAAATCAGGCATATCATGCTGAAAATTTAAGAGCTCATGTTCAATCTATTAAAGATCTTGGAGCAGGAGTTGAGACTTGGATTCATATCTCCAGATCTATGCTGGAGATGTTGCATAAACTTAATGAAAAACTGGAGTAAAATAGTATTATGATAAGCTGGGCTTTAATTGCTTATGTTGTGACTGGGATAATCAGTTTTGCATTTTTTGGAGGATGGCTCCTCCTGGATAGATCATTCTCCTGGACTTTTATGATTTCAATTGTGAGCTATATTCCAACAGTCTTAGCTCTCTATGATAAAGACTGGAAGGGATTTTTTGTTTTTGGTTTTGTATTTTTGGGATTGCTGCATCTCTATCTTTATGACAAGTATTTCTCATATTATAAAGCAAAAAAAAGGGGGAGAAGATGATCGGAGTCAGTGATGTTATAGCTTTTTTTATTGGAGCTTTTGTCGGAAGGTATTTTGAAAATATCAGAGATATGATCTTAAAAATTAGGGAAGATCTATCAAAAATAAAGTCCTAAGAAGTCCGAAAAGTATTTAAAGGACTTATCCCTTAAAAAATCAGGAGATAGAAAAATATGGTAGATTTTGGAGGAGCACAGAAATTATTGTTTGACTGGATATTATCGCCGTTTATATGGTTTGCATTGATATTTGTTTTTATTGCTGCAACAATTGGGTTTTTATGGATCAGGAAAAGAAGGAAATTAATATATGATGTTCTTGAAATAGTTGATTATGATTCTGGAAAAGCAGGGTTTAATTTGATTAGAGGTGGATGGTTTGGAAAAAAGAAATTTTTAAAAGGTTTGTATGATTATGGAGAGGAAAGGGTTGAGACACAGGACGGAGATGTAGTCCTGGATTTCTCAACCACAGATTTTCAAGAGATTAACGGAAAAAGAGGGATTGTTGTGACTAGAGATCCAGTAAATCCTGACATCTTGGCTCCAATTAATAAAGTTAAGACAGTCCCAATTAAAAAAGTCAATATTGTAGGTAAGGAATTGTTTGCAGAGATTGCTCCAGCAGATTTCAGAGCAGCAGCTTTAGACATTATAGAGAAAGTTGATAGAGAGACTGCTGACTGGACTAAGCAAGTTGTTCAGTGGGTATTAATTGGAGCTACAATCATTTTTGCTCTTGTTGCAATTATTGTCATAGTTCAGATGGTAAAGCATGGTCAGACTAAGGCTGCCAATTTGATAACAAGTGCAGGAGAGACTTGTTTAAAAAATGCAAAGGAGGTTTGTCAGCAGATAGCAACAACTGCAAAGAGCTCAGCTCCATAGAATGAACTTGATAGGAATTTTATTTTGGTTGATTCTCGGCTTTATTGCTGGATTCACAGTCTGCTCAATGTTAGGATAAAATGCAAATAGATAGGCCTCTTGATTTCATAAATAGCAAAAAAGGCAAGGAAATAACTGTGATTTTGACAGATGATAAAGAGATCACAGGAAAATTAATCACTTTTGATCTAAACATCAATTTATTAATGGAATTAAGAAAAAAATCAAGATTCATAAAAGGAAACATGGTCAAGGCTATTTATTAACATGGAAGTAGGAATTATTAAAATCAAAGCAGGAATTATTAAAATCAAAGCAGGAATGTCAGATCCAAAAGGTAAATTAATCCCTAGAGGAGTCAGGGAGCAGATAATAATTGAGATTGCTGATGAGGTTGCAACTTATTATTTTAAAAACAGCAGAATAACAAAAAACTTTGCTGAATTTGAGATTGAGATGGATAAGCAAAACGGAAAAGAACAAACAACTTTTTTTGCTCAAAGAATAGGGAAGGCTTTAAGAAAATATCCAGGAATGAAAAAAGAGGAGATAAGGGATGATATTCTTGAAAAATTTAAAAAATTAGGAGTTAATGCAAAAATTCAATATGGGAAATTCTGATTATGTAACAGTGCCAATTGCAGTAGGTGGAAATAGTGGAGCAGTCCCTCAAATGACTCAATTCACAGATAGAGGAGATTTAATTGAAAAAATTAAGCCTGAGTTTGTTGTTGAGATCATAAGGCAAAAACTTCTTGGAAAAGAGTTTATAAATGGTCAATGGATAGATGTCCCTGCTTTAAAAGATAGAAGATTGACAGAGGTTGGAGCTTGGGAATTAGCCAATATAATGCTAGGCACAAGCACAATAAGCGTTTCAATATCAAAATTTAAGGAGAGAAGAATCAATGACAGAGCCTTCAATATAACAAGGTCAGCCATCCTTATGATGCTTGAGAATTGGAGAAGGTATGGAATCCAGACTGTATCACATTTTTATTATATAAGTGAGATCTTGTTCTCAAACACAATAGCAGTTTTAAGTCAGGCTGAGGGAGGATCAATCCAGGAATTACTAAAAGGGACAGTAAAAGGGAGCATAGGAGATCCTTATATGACTCCACATAAAGAAGGCGTTAGCCGAAAAATTGGCCGAATGCTTGGCCTTGTAGGAAATTAAGATGAAAAAAGAAAAATTTTTAAAAATAAAGAAATTAGATAAATATTTTTTAAAACAACATGACAAAATTAAGTGATATTCAAGTGACTCCTGAATTTTTTTTTAAGGTAGGATTTTATAGTTTTTTAGTTATCGGATTCCTGAATATTGGAAATTTTTTCCATAACCTCAGTTTTTTAAATATATTTTCCATGATAAGCTCATGGATTGGAATCTTTTTTAACTTTGTAACAGCCTTTTTTTTCAAATTTATGCATAAAATGTCAAAAGGATCAAGTCCAGAGATCACTGAGGAGTTTTCAAGTGATAATATTCAGGAGGTAATTGATCAGATTAAGGATCAGGAAAACAATGAGAAAAACAACAGCATACGAACGGATGGAAAACATGAAAAAAAACAAAAAGTTAAGAGATTACAGTAGTAAATTTGAGAATTGTATGCATTTGAATGTTATAAAATTCCTGGAGCCTGAGGGATTGACAATCCAGTGCGTAAATTGTGGGACTATACTAAGAAGGAAAATTAAATCAAAATGAAAAAATGCAAATTTCACGGAGACTTTGATAAGTTTTTACAGGACTTAGAAGATATAGCAAAAACTCCAGATCCAGCAGAGATTGTTTATTGTGACAACAAGACTTGTAAAGAATACGGAAATTTTTTGGATTGTTACACTGACAAGTGTTATCAATGCAGAAGATATATTATGCCAGAGAAAAGAAAGAGATGGTTTGAGAGGAGAGTCTAAACATGAGGATAGCTTTATATGCAAGAGTTAGCAAGGCCTTAGATCAGAATCCAGAAAATCAATTAATAGATCTTAGAAAATTTGCAGCAGGAGCTCAGCATGAGGTTGTTGGAGAGTTTGTTGATGAAATCAGCTCAAAAGATACAAGGCCAGAAAAAGAAAAAGTTTTGAGAATGTTGAGATTAAAAGAAATTGAAGGAGTTGCTTTTTGGTGTTTGGATCGGTGGGGTAGAAATATGACTGAGCTTGTTTTGGAGCTGGAGGAGTTTTCAAATACAGGACAATCTCTAATAAGTTTAAAAGAAGGCCTTGATCTAAGCACAGCAGCAGGAAGGCTTATGGCTAATGTTTTGGCAGCTATGGCTAATTTTGAAAGGGACAGAATAAGAGAGAGGACACTGCTTGGACTGGCCAGAGCAAGAGCTCAGGGGAAAAAATTAGGGAGGCCTAAAAAGAAAAAATGAGAATCCTAGAGTTATTTAGTGGGACTGCAAGTTTTAGCAATATAGCAAAAGAGAGAGGACATAATGTTTTTACAATAGACAATCAAAAGAAATTTAATCCAGATTTATGTAAAAATATAATAAAAGTTGAGGCCAATGAGATAATAAAAAAATTCGGTTTTCCAGATATGATATGGGCGTCTCCTCCATGCACAAGGTTTTCAATAGCAAATCATAGACATTGGAATAACCAGGAGCCAAATCCAGACACAATCAGAGATATAGATCTTATACATCATACATTAAAAATTATCTTTAGATTACATCCTAAATTCTGGATATTAGAAAATCCAAAAGGGAGGTTAAGATGGATTTTAGGGAATCCTCCAAATACTGTTTATTATGGATCTTATGGACATCCAGTTTTAAAACCAACTGATTTATGGGGATTCTATCCCAAAATAAATTTTAAAAAAAAACCAAATAAAAAACTAGGAAAATGGTCTTATGACATACAAAGAGATGCAAAAAACAAGGGAGTTATCCCTGCTGAACTTTGCAATCAAATAATTAAACAACTTGAAAATAACCTAGATCAAAATCCCCCCCTGAAAACCCCCAACAATTTACAAAGAGAAAATCAACAATAAAAAAACGGTCGTTTTTTACAATGAAAGAAAAATCATGGAAGAAAAAAAAGAAGGGCAAACTGGTTAAAGATAGAGCCAAAAAAAAACAGACACAATCTAAAACGCATCAAGGAGATAATTATAAAGCAAAATTCAAATAAAAATAAAATGGGACAATATGATTGTAATTTTTGCAGTATGGGAAAATATAATAGATCCCTAGCTTATAGAATAGTCAAAGATCTATCAAGAAAAGATATGCAATTTATTTTGAGATGGAATTTAATAAATAAGGTGTTGAAAGGAGGCAAAAAAAACAATGGTCAGAAATCCAATGAAAAAAAGATCTGAGCAGACAGAAGATCAAGAAGATGTTGAGATTGACAGAGAGACAAGAATTGAGATTCAGGAAAGAGAGATAAGTCTGAGCTTAGTCAATGACAAGATTAATTATCTTATTGAGATGGTCAATAAGATAGCTGCTGCTTGTGAGGTTGATATTATCACAAAGAAATAAAACAGCTTTTTATTTTTTTTATTTTTTAGGAATTGTAATATTATAGAATTTCTTTTCAGCAAAAGGATCAGTCCAGTTTCCAGATCCATCAGGATAGCTTATTCTAGTATTAAGATTATTAATGCAGGACTGAACTTCTGGATTAAGATCTCCACAAAGATCACATGGAGCTTTTAATAAGTGAGCCTTATAAAAGAATCCCATCCCTTGATTGAATGCAAGGAATCCAATAGCAGACACAAGTAGGATCCAGAAAACAATCTCAATAATATCATAGAGTTTTTTATAGGCTCCAGGAAGATCTGACGGCCTATAATAATAGGATCCTGGATCCAAAAGCACAACAGGATCAGCTGAGTCCGTTTCTTTTTTTGTTTTTTCCATCATAAATCTTTTGTAAAATCTGAGGATATTTAATATTTGTGCGTATATGCGTAAAAGTAGGCCGTTTTCCTAGCAAAACAGGCCTTTTTGTCAATTTTTAGCTCTGATTTTCTATCTCTGAGGCTATTCTTGAGATTGCTTGTTGTCCTATTGTCTTGATTCCATAATTTGATGGAATCTTTGCAACATCATCTTGTGCAATTCCTAAAGTCTCTAAAATGTATTTAATATATGCATTTCTTTGCATCAGCCAGTTTCTAGCTTGATTGCTTACTGTTCTTTTTCTGAATGCTCTCTCTTTTCTGAATCTGTATTCCTGCTCATCAACTGGATAATAGTTTGGAAATGTAAAGGGAGGAAAGGGAGACTTTGGCTTTGAATAAGAATAAGTCTTTTTACCAGTTAAATAAAGAAGTTTCTTTTGTTCTTTTGGAAATATAATATAATGCCTATCTTCTTCTGGAGTAAAATATAAATGGATTAATGCTCTGCATCTCCACAGTGCGAAATATTTATCAAGATCAAAAAAAGAAGGGATTATCATAAGAATAAAAAGATTTTTCTGTCTCATTTCACTGGCCACTCCTTGCATTGATCGGTTGACTTCTGTTAGTGATCCTCTTGCGTTTGCTGCATTCATGGCCTCATCTAAAATAATGCAGGATCCTTTTTTTGTCTTAGGATCCTTTATTAATTTAAGGAAATCATCAGAATTAAAAACAATCTTATCAATATTGAACGCAGGATCAAAATAAGCTGCTATCTGCATAGCAAGAACAGATTTTCCGACTCCTTCTTCTCCATCAATTACACAAACAAAATCTCTATCTTTATTCAATACTCTTTTTTTAACTTTGTCAAGCTCTCTTGCAAAAATTGGAGCAATCCTATAACCTTCTTTTTCCATAATAAGTCAAATTGGGACTTCTTTATAAATATTTCTATTATAATCCAGGAATGGATCCTGCTCCTCCAAACATCTTAGCATCATCAATCTGCTCATACAAAAACATCTCAATAGCATTCAAGGCCTTTTCAATTTCAGCCATAGCATCAGGATTCTTATTTTTTGAGAGCCATGTATCAGGGTATTTATTTGCAACAGCAACAGCCTGATCAACCAATTCATTATAAATATCTATCTTTGTCTTTTCAACATCCTTTTTTTTATTCTTATCATAAACCTTGACTTTTTTATCCTTTATTTTATGCCGAACAACAATAAAAAGATCCTTCAAGGTCTTATAATAAACAGAATAATTATCTGCTTTTCTGGCTTGAGCAATATCATCAAGATGATCTCCAACAAGCTTAGCATAAATCTGTCTTAGATCAAAAGCCAATTCTCCTCCAATATCAGCAATCCCATCTCCTTTATAATTTTGTGCCATTATCCTTTTGTTAACAAACCTAAATATTTAAATATTATGATGTTTTATAATTGTTAACAAAAGGAGTTAATAATGTGGGATGGTGGTCAAACCTTAAAAAAAGAGTGAGCAATACTTACACAAGTGTTGACAAAGCTGTCGGAGGTTATCTTCCAGGAGGTGTCTCTCCAGGATCTACTTCTGAACAATCAACATCATCCAAAACAACTCAACCAGCCTCAACTTCTAGCAATTCAACTTCAACATCATCAACATCAAGAACTTACAAAACATCTTCTGGAGCAACTGCAACCTCAACTCCAATTCCACAAAATAAGATTGGAGGAGTTATTGTCACAGATCTATCATCTGGAGAAAGTGTCACAACAAGAATAAGCTCAAGTGGGACAATAACATCTCAAACTTATTCTCCAGCTCCATCAGGAATAAGAGGAGGATCATCCTCACAGATGGGACAGTCACAAGCTATCTCCTTAGCTAATAGGGAGGGAGGCCTTGTTTCTCAGCAAACCATACCTCAAAACTCAGGACAATTAAGTCCCTCTATTAGTGCATACGAATACACTGGCCAACCTCCACAAAGATATAACAAACCTCTAGGATCTGCTCTCTCTCAAAGTTTCAGAAATGCTTTAAATGTGGGTTTAATCGGTCAAAGTGGATTTAGAACTTATATCAACCAGGCTTTTTATGAGCCTTTTAAATATGTAGGTCAGCCAAAAGCATACAAGACAATGGGCTATAATGTAAATCCAGAATGGAGAGGGACAGAATTTGGATATAATATGCCAAAAGAACAAAAGCAGATCTACACTCCAGAAGGATATAAGGACACAACATCACAAACTTATTTTGATGTAGGAGAATCACAAAGGAGGCAATTATTCACAAAAGCAGGGTTAACTTATACAGGAGAATCAACTGTTGTTTTACCTCAAAGGATTCAAGAAGATGTTATAAGGAATATAAGGCCACAATTTCAGGAAGAATATAGCTCAGGAGTCCAGGATATTTTTAAGGGCTATCAGGCAAAAGTTGACACTGGAGAACTGACTCAGACTCAGGCTCAAACACAATTTGAGGCTGCTGCAAAAGAATACTCAACAGATTTAAACAGGAGATTTCAGTCTGAGATCTCAACTCAATATAAATCAAGATATAATAAAGTTTCTGGATCCATTGGATCAGTTGAGGCATTTAACCAAAAGATTTTTGAGCCTCCAGCATATCCAATAATAAGAACAACTGGAAAAGCCATTGAGGCAGGAGCAATAATCGGATCAACAGCTTTTGGAGGATCTGTTGCAACTTTTGCAGCATCATCTTATTTAGGCTATAAGACAGCAGGGCAGACTGTATCATATTTAGGAGATTATAGTCAGCTATCAACAGGCCAGAAAATAGGAGGAGCTGCATCAATTGGTTTTGGAGCTTTTGCAACAGGATACACATTAAAATTAGGGACATCAAGGATTTACTCAGAATGGAATCAGGCCATTTATTCAGATCTTGCATCAGCTCAGGCAAAAGTAAGAGGGAGAGAAATTGCAAGGACTCAGGATTTTTCTACTTATGATATTGCATCTTTAAGAAGGACAGGATCAGGACAATCCCTCACAATTCAAAGAGCAGATATTTATCCAACTGGATCTGATAGAGTTGGATTTTATTCTCAGGGAATAACAAAAACAAAAGTTTTTAATCCTCAGACAGAGACTTATGTCAATACAGCTAAGAGATTCAGTATCTCAGGGAATATTCCAGATATTAAACCAGGAAATTTAGGCCTTGTAAGAAATGGAGCAAAGATTATTCCAGAGGATGTTTATTCAGGATTAGGATCTGCAATTTACAGCTCAGAAAATCAGATCAAGTCTTTTAATTTTATAGCAGGAGCAAAAGATTCAGGCAATTATTATAATGTTGTTGGAGCATCATCTCCAAAAAGCTCATTCAGTTATAATACTGGAGGCATCAAGGTCACTTCAACAACTGTAAGGGGAAATATTGAGAGTGCTGGAAAAATTGCAAAACTTCCAGAGCAGATTGATGTTAATTTTATTACAACATCAGGATCAAGATCATCTCAGCAGTTTTATAATAATCTTTATGGAGTTGGATCTTCTGGAATAATACAGACAGCAAAACAAGCTCAAGCATTTTCTTTAGGAGAATTAGGATCAGCTACATCAAAAGGAGTTGCAGCAGGATCAGCTTTAAAACTACAATCAGTGAGTGCAATTTCTCCAGGAGCAACTTCTGCTCAAGTGACTCAAATTCAGGAGCCGAAAATAAGATCAGAATTAAGGGCTGTTCAACTTCCAACAATCTCACAAATGGGATTATCAACTCAGCAGTCAAAACAAGGAGTCACAACATTATCAAGTGGATCTTATGGAAGGCCTTTATTTTCTCAGCCTCAAGCTGTCGGTCAGATTCAGACTCCATCTCAAAGAGTGGGACAGATTCCAGGATTAAAGATCCAACCAGGACAAACCCTTATTCCAGCAATTCCAACAGATCCAGGATATTTTAATCCTCCAACTCCTCCAGGAAGATCTTTTCCAGTTATCCCAATTTTTGATATAAATCCAGGAGGCTTAGTCCTTCCTACAAACATTGTTCAAGGAGGTAGAAAAGTCACAAATTACTCTCCTTCTTATAGTGCTCTAGTTTTTAATATTAAAGGACAAAGAGCAGGAGGTATTGAGACAGGAGTTGGATTCAGGCCTATAACTCCAGGATTTCAGTTTGAGACTGGATTAAATTTCAATGCCAGAAAAATGTTCAGGAGGATCAAATTATAAATGAAAAAATACTTTTTAACATCACTTTTTGCATTAAGGGGATTGATAACCCTTCTTATGATTTTTTTTTGTGTTAGCCTGATCTCTGCTCAGCCATCTTTTTTTTTAGGGAATAATGATCAAGGATTTAATATTTATCCAACAATACAAGGAGCAATTAGCATTAATCAAAATCATACAATTGATATTCATGTGACAAATGTATCAGATGGCTATCCAATAATAACAAAAATATCTTGTTATGGTCATTTATATAATAAAGAAGGGCATCACACAGGAATCTATGAGACATCAACAACAGAGCACATTTTTGATTATCCTCTTGAATTTGATCAAGGAAATTTCTCAAGGAAAGGAGAATATATTTTAAAAACTCATTGTAATGATACAAAATCAGGAGGATTCAATGAGATTTATTTTTATGTGACAACTTATGGAGATGATCCAGCAGGAGATATTTTTAAAATTTTTATCTATGTTCTTTTTATAGTAGTTACATTAGGCTCAATCTTTTATCTTTTTATGAGTATTTTAAACATGATTTTAGCAAGGCAAACAATCTTTGGAGTCTTGACAGTATGGACTTTTTATTTTGGTTTGATATTAACTAATTTTTTAGCTAAGGCTTACTTGCTTGATTATTTTATCCAGGATATAACAGCAAATATTATTTTATGGGGAGGATGGCCATTATTTTTAATTCCAATGATCTCTTTAATCATATCCATGATAAAAAAGAGTTTTGATAAAAAGAATTTGATTGATGCTCAGGAATTGACAGGCAGGAGGTTTTTTGGATTCAATGGCTAAGCAATATGTTTTCATCAGGATGAGAAAAGAAGATTATGAGAAGATGATCAATACAAAAAAGATCCCAATGCAGCAGGATCTAAAATTAATAACTGGAAAAAACATTGAGATCAAAATTACTCAGTTAATGAATATTGCAGCAAATGCCACATGGGATCTAGGATCAAACTTTAAAAATAAAATTATAGGAGCAGTCAGGATTAAAAAAAGTGATTTAAAACTATGATAACAAAAAACAAAAAGGCACAATTAGACAATCCCATTATAGCTTTTGCAGTGATCATAATTGCATTGTTGATCTTTGCTCCAATTACTCTTAAAATTTTGAGATCAATCCAGGAGCCAGTTGCTAATTCTTTTGGAAATATGTCAAATCAAGGAGGAGATATTGCAAAAGAGAATTTTAATGAGGTTTTAGTAACAGGAATAAATTTCTGGGATAAAATTATAGTTGCAGCCTTTATTTTTGCAGTATTGCTTTTGTTAGTCTCAGCATTCCTAGTTGATGCACATCCTTTTTTTATTGTGCTGTATATTTTATTAAATTTCATGCTGATATTGTTTGCTCCAAACATAATCTCAGCAGTTGATCGCATTTATGACAGCTCAACTTTTGCTCAGGAAACAGCCATGTTAAGTTTTATGGATACTATCAGATCTAATTATGCTGTTTTTTTAGTTGGAATGATGATCATAACTGGAATTATAATCTATGGAAAATTAGCTTTATTTAATAATTCTGGAGGTAGGAGAAGATGATAAGTCCGAATTTAAAGGCATCTAGGAGCTCAAATAAGGCTCTACAATGCATGATTTTCTTAATTTGTGTATCTTTTATAGTATTTTCTCAAATAAGCCTTATAAAAGCTGAGATGGAATGGGATAATAAAGAGTATTATGATGAGCTAAGCACAAAATACACAATAAAAGATAACTTAGGGCTAGGAGGCACACTTGCAACAGTAGAGAGGCCTCCTGAAATTCCATATAAATGGAAGATAATAAAAGAAGGGGAAGGCATAAAACAGGCTTGTATAATCCTAAATCTTACAGCAGGACAAGACTATGATAAAAATTTCTATGGAGGAGCAACAGCATACAATGTAAGAGATAGCAATAAGACTATGATCAAAGATATTGATATAAGAAAAAAAATTGTTGATAGCACAGAGATCATTGAAAAGACAGAGTGTATTGAAGAAGAAATTTTAAAGGAGACTGAATCTGATGGGACTCCAATAAAAAATTGCACAAAATATATGACAAAAACAACTGAGGTTGTAGAAAAATATCACTGGGAAAAGATAGATATTAATAAAGGAGTAAAAGCAGGAGACAGTGAGATCATAGCTTTTTTTTGTGAGCCTGATTATAATGAATGGGGAGATATTGTTCCCGTCTTTTATGGGAGGACATTAACAAAATTCACAGAATATCAGGAGTCATTTAATGAAGGACTTTTGCATTACTATAAACTTAATTCAACTTATGAAGATCTTGCAGGAGCTTTTTATGGAAATCAAGCAAATGCCACAAAAATAGGATCTTATGCAAACTTCCAGACTGGAAGGATAGGTCAGGGATTTAATTCAACAGCAGCAGATGCAACAAGCTATCTTAATATTTCTGATGTTAGCAGTTTTAATAATCTTTTTAACATGAGAAATAATTTCACTTTAGCTTATTGGGTATGGAAAACAGTTGTCCCAACAGCAGTCCAGAGCTCAATTGGTCAAGGTCATAATACTCCTGATGGTTTCTGGAGGTTTGGAGGTGGAGCAGGAAACACAGAGTCACAAATAGGATCACATCTTGAAAGTGATGGAGGAGCAAATAGATGTGAGTGGAATACAGCAACAACTCAGGCAATAGGGAGATGGTATTTTGTAGTTTTTACTTATAATGCAAACGGATCAATAGCAGTTGAAAATCTAAAGACTTATTTAAATGGGACAGAGACAGGAAATGCATTCACAGCAGGATGCAATCTTGCAGATGGTATTGATATTAATGAGGGGATTGATACAAATATGGGATATGATGTTATGATTAACGGAGGACAATTTGCCAGTCAAATTATAGATGAGATCGGTTTCTGGAATAGAACACTTACAGCAGGAGAAATAAATTCTCTTTATAATAATGGATCAGGCCTTACTGCAAAAATGGTCTTTAAATCTGTCTCAGTTGTGCATAACCTTCCAGCTAACAACACAAACTCAACAGACTCAAGCACAATAACATTTTCCTGCAATTCAACAGCAGTGTCAGGAGCAGAATTTAGCACAAACTGGATTGAAGTTTACAGGGAAGAAGATAACAGCCTTGAAGGAAAAAGCTATAAATATATAACAGGGACAACAAACACAACAGAGCACACTTTGACTTTGACAAACAATAAAAATTATTTATGGGCTTGTTTTGTAAATGATACAGATAATTTATTAAGTGCAAACACAATCAACAGGAGCTTATATGTTTATGTCCCTGCTCCAACAGTTACTTTAAATTATCCTCAGGAGTCATTGAATACAACAAACACAAGCATTAATTTTAATTGCAGTGCATCAGGGGTAGGAGTATTGAATCTGACTTTATTTATTGATGGAAATTCAAATCTCACAATAACAAACTCAACTGCTAATCAGAATTTAAGCCTGGATACAATAGAAATACTTGGAGAAGGAGCTCACAACTGGACTTGCACAAGCTCAAGCTCAACAGGAGAGGGGACTATTGCATTAAGAACTTTTAACATAGATCTGACAGCTCCAAACATAATAATAACAAGTCCTTTAAACAACACAAGGATAGCAACAAGGGATGTCCCTTATAACATTTCTTTTAATGCAACAATATCAGACAATATTGCTCTGGCATCCTGCTGGTATTCAAATGGAACTGCAAACACAACTATAACTTGTGGACAGAATGCAAGTTTTGGAATCAATGGAGGATATACAACATTGTATTTTTATGCAAATGATACAACAGGAAATTTAAGGACAAATAAGACAACAGTCTTTATTAACACAATAATAGAAGTTTATAATTTTACAAATCCAGCAATAGAAGGAGAAAACCAATATTTTAGCCTGAATATTACAGCAACCGAAATCCAAATCTTTAATGGATCTTTTCATTATCATGGATCAATCTATACTCCAGTATTTACAATAAACTCAACTTTTGCAAGTATGGCATCAAGCATAAATATACCTAATGTTTCAGCTCCAGAAAACAGGCTGATATGGTGGAATTATACTCTGGATGGAGCAAATTATAGCACATCAATCTATAATCATACAGTCTACCCTATAACCCTAATAAATGTAACAAATGGATCATGCTCAACAGGATACTCTGCTGCATTATGCTTTGATTTCAAGCATGAGAACAATCTGACAACAACAGATGCAAGTGTCAATTATAATATTAAATTTGGAGCATCAAATTCAACTTTTAAAGAAGTTTATGGATCTATCAATAATGTTTGGACTTATTGCTTATGTATCAATTCAACTCTATACAACAATTATTCAATGGGTTATGGAGAGTTTGCATACTCAAAACTAGGCTATTCAGACAGGCGTTATTATACCTTCACAAACACCAAACTGAACAATCAAACAGACAATAGAACTCTGTATTTGATACCTTCTGGAGATGCCACAAGTTTTAAGCTAGAGGTTGAGGATACCTCTTTAAATCCTTTTATTGAAAAATACACAGCTCTTTTAAGATGGTATCCTCAGCTTAATGAATACAACATAGTAGAGATGGGAAAAACTGATGAAAAGGGAGAGACAGTCATCCATGTAGAAGTTGAAGATTTTGATTATAGAGTGGGAGTTTATGAGATAAATGGATCCTTGATAAAACTTGAAGATCCAACAAGATTCATTTGCTTGATCAATCCATGCACATACACATTAAGGATCTCTCCAGGAGATACTGACTACACTAGCTTATTGAACATAGATTATACTTTTGATTATAATTTTACAACATCAGTCTGGAGCTTTGTTTATTCTGACAGCAGTCAGCAAACAACAGAAATGAATCTGACAATCTATAAAATAACAGGGACAGAGACTTATCCAATATGCTCAGATTTTTCAACTTCTTATGCAGGAGTTTTAAGCTGTAATACCTCAATGTATTCTGGAAATCTTAAAGGGGTTGTTTCAAGATCTGCATCTCCAGAAGTCCCTTTTGTTCAAAAAATTATTACAACAGGCCAGACAGCTTTTAGATCAAGCTATGGTCTATGGTTATCTTTATTGATTGGGATTCCAATTGTTTTCATATTTTCAATAATGTCTCCAATTGCAGCAATTATCGGAGGAGTTGTTGCATTGATTCCAGCTCTTTATTTTGGAGCTATCAACTGGGCTATTTTAGGAGGGATAGCAATACTTGCAGGGATTGTCATACACTTCCTTAAAAGAATAGGTTAAAATGGGAAATATATCAGGATGGACAGAGGGAATTTTGCTTACACTGGCATTTGTTACAGTGTTAGGCCTAGTTATTGCAGGTTTTAATTTAATGTATAATAAAAATAATAGTCTTGGATTGACTGATGATTCTGGATCAGAACAGCTTTTCATTCAATTTCAAGATACAGCAGAAAATCAAATAGAAGGAGGAGAAGTTGAGTTTGACGCAACGCAGGGCATAACTCTTAAATCCAGCTATGGAATTACAAAAGATGCCATAGGCATAGCTTGGGGTTTTTTTAGTGGAGGATTTATTGAGAAGTTAGCTCAAATGTGGAATGTAGGTCAGGCAGGAATGATCTTTGCAAAGGCATTAAGGATCATTTTCTTTTTAAGCCTGGTATTTGCTTTGCTCTATGCTCTATTTAAAATAAAAGTTTAAAATGGCATCTATAAATTGGAGTAATATCACAGACTTTGATCAGATCCCATCTCAAGCAAATACAGCAAGTGATGGCTCATTCTGGACAGGAATGTTTTATATGATGTGGATTATTATCATGATCCTTATGATTGGATGGGGTTTTGAGGTTGCAATAGTTGTCGCATCTTTTGTCATGTTGATTTTAGGTCTTTTGATGGTTTATGCTGGATTAATGGCCTGGACTCATCTATTATCAATAATTGGAGTCTTGATATTCATGTTCTTATATATCATCTGGAGCAGCAAAAAAATAACAACTTAAACACTTTAATCACATGATTTAAGTGTTTTTGTTAACATTTCTTTGGTTTTTTGTCAACAAGGATTTAAATAGAGACTTCTTTTTATGATTTTTATGATATTTATGCATAAAAGAGTGAGTGACTACCTCTATAAAATATATGGTCACAAAAAAAAGGGAGGAGTTAGATAAGTTAAAATGTTTGATAATTTAGCAAACTTAGGCTATGGTCTTGTTGTTTTTGCAATAATTATCGGTGTGGGATCAATTGTTCTTTTTAATTTTGGAAATGCAACTGGTGGAGATGCTAACACAACTCTACAATATTTGCTTGGTCAATTAGGACAAAGTGGTCTTGCTGGTTGGACTCCTGCGATAATCGCTATCTCTGTCGGAATTTTGTTCTTAGGAGCATTCATGGTCAGAGGTGGAGGAAAAAGCAAGAAGAGGAGATAAACTTGTCTAAAATATTTAGACAATGTTTGATAATTTAGCAAACTTAGGCTATGGGCTTGTAATATTTGCAATAATAATAGGCGTCGGATCTATTGTTTTGTATAATTTTGGTGGAGCAACTGCTGATTGTGGAATCTCAAGTTGTGGGACTGCTGGAATTTGGAACTCAACAACTGATGTCTGTTCAAATGGAACTTCTGCAAATTGTGGAAATCCCTCAGGATCATCTTACACAAACCTTAATTATCTGTTAGGTAATTTAGGACAAGGTGGTCTTGCTGGTTGGACTCCTGCAATAATTGCTATCTCTGTCGGAATTTTGTTCTTAGGAGCATTCATGGCCAGAGGTGGAAAAAGATCCAAAGGCAGATATTAAAGCCTCAATTTTTCTTTTTCTTTTTC
>Ga0180431_10004625_pt1 | contig 17106 bp, 13 predicted proteins | sample SS_ome_11_FD_132459 | JGI IMG/M metagenome (GOLD analysis project Ga0180431, IMG submission 132459) | Hypersaline lake sediment archaeal communities from the Salton Sea, California, USA - SS_1_MS_1 metaG | ecosystem: Environmental > Aquatic > Non-marine Saline and Alkaline > Hypersaline >... | reverse complement strand
CTGAAAATGCCGGGGATGGATGGCACCGAGGTATTGAAGGCGGCTCGCCCACTGGCTCAAGACACGGTATTCATCATCCTGACCGCACATGGTACACTGGATTCAGCCATCGAGGGCATCCGATCGGGGGCCTTCGACTACCTCCTCAAGCCCAGCCCGGTGAAGGGCATCGTCAGTGCCGTGGAAGCAGGTCTAGCGGAACGGCAGCGCCGACTGCGGCACAGCGACCCGGTGGCGCTGCTGGAACAGGCCCTGGCCAGCATGAAGACGGCAACACAGCAACCAGAACCAGAGCTCCCTGCCGAGCGCTTTCTGGAAACGACAGACATCACCGTAGATACGCTCAAGCGACTTGTCCTCGTTCGCGGCAATCCTGTCGATCTGACGTCGACAGAGTTCGACATCCTGACCTACCTGCTACGCCACGAGGATCGGGTCGTGTCCTGCCGTGAGCTAGTGGCCCACATGCGCGGCTACGACATGGACGAGCGGGATGCCCGCGTGTTCCTGCGCTCTCACATCCACCGCTTGCGCCACAAGCTCGAGCTTGACGCCGCCCAACCACACCTGATACATACCGTGCGTGGCAGTGGATACGTCATCTCCGCTGATGCTCCCGAGATACAAGACCCACCGAATTGTCCGACGCCCGGGTAGCTCCAACCCGGGGTCAGTCTTCCAGAAACCTATCCGAGAACGCCCCACGCTCCCGCTAGACTGCGGTGGCATGGGGCCATTTTGGCCGTAGGTTTCGAACCCCTCACATCACCTGTCACGTGCCAGGCCCCCTTCTTTCCCGCTGGCATGCAACTGGAACTCGTCTGGCAGCTTCCTGGAACCCACAACCAGCCAATTCTGTGCTATGATAGCCGTCAATGCGAGCAAGTTTTTCCCGGACAGAGATGTCCTTTCCTCGCAAGCCACGGAACCGGACCTTTTCTCTCCAGCCCACGACAGAGGCTGTCATCGCACCAGGGCTCATTCCCCGTAGGCCCGGGCATGAACGCACTGGGCGCATGTGATACCGTGAGGCATCACTGTGTCACACCAGGCGCAAAGCTCGAACCGCGCAGCACGAAACACGAAACAGAAAGCTCGCAACTGCCACGCATATCGGATGAACAGAGGAAAGCTAACCTTGCGCAAACACGCACACCGATGCCACAAGAACGACACGTATGGCAAAACCGTCCTGGAAAACGGCATACGGGTGGTAACCGACACCATGCCCCACGTGCGCTCTGTCGCGATGGGATTCCTGATAGATGCCAGCTTGCGGGACGAAGCCCGTGCGCAAAGTGGCCTGGCCCACGTGACGGAGCATGCCATGTTCCAAGGTACCAGCAGTCGGGACGCATTGAACATCGCCCGGCTGATGGACACTATGGGCGGCCACGTGGGTGCCTTTACCAGCCGGGATTACACGTGCTACCACGCCACGGTGCTGGACGACTACCGGACCTATGCACTCGACCTCCTCGGAGATATCCTGCTCAACTCGATCTTTCCCGCCGATAGTCTGGAAAGGGAAAAAGAGGCCATATTGCGCGAAATCGCCGCCGGCCAAGACGCGCCGGCCGAACGGGGGCATATGCTCTTGAAAGCCTCTGCCTGGCCTGATCATCCGTTGGGTCGTCCGATTCTCGGCCGGCCAGAAACCGTCACAGCGCTGACCCGTGAGGACGTGATCTATTTCGTACACGAGCACTATGTACCCGACCGTATGATCATCGCCGCGGCAGGCAACGTGGATCACCAGGATTTCGTCGCCCAGGTGCGAGACGGTTTCTGGCGCATGCTCGGCCAGAGCCAACCCGCGCCCTCCCCACGTCTGGCATATCAAACCGGGGTGACAATAGCGCACATGGAGGTCTCCCAAGCCTACTTCTCGCTGGGAGTTCAAGCCTACCCCTACGCGCACCCCGACCGCTACACCCTACACGTTTTGAACAACGTGCTGGGCAGAGGCATCAGCTCCCGACTTTATCGCCGTATCCGCGAGGAGCGCGGGTTGGTATACCACATCGACTCCGAATACCACGCCTACCGCGACGGCGGAATGTGGATCATCGAAGGCAGTACCGCTCCCGAGTACCTCATGACGGTTCTGCGCTTGACCCTCACCGAGTTGCTCAAGTTGACGACCCTGGAAGAGCCGGCCAACGACGAGGAACTCTGGAAAGCCAAGATGCAGATACGCGGGGAGCACATCATCGCCGCAGAGGATACCTACACCCGTATGAGCCGCCTGGCCTCGCAAGAGTTCTATTTCGGACGACATCTCCCCTCCGATGAAATCCTGGCACAGGTCGAGGCGGTGAACGGTTGCATGCTACAGAATCTGGCCAATGAGGTCCTCGTGGACGCCCTCCGACAGGCCACAGTCGCCATCGTCGGGCCAGATAGCCCAGAAGATTACCATGTGTCAGAGGTTGAAGAGCTACTGACCGGCCTTCAAATCTCATCATAGATCTGGAAAAGGGGGTGATGCTATGGGGCTGGATCCTGCGGTGAAAAAGAACTGGATCGAGACGCAGAAGAAGCACGAGTATCCAGTCAACGCCATCGGTGTCAAGATCGATCCCAAAGACGAACATACCCTGAAAGTGTGGAGAGAAGAAGGCATCGACAAGTTCGTCAAAAAGTAATCCCTGGATCGTTCCAGCTAGGGAGGAGGTCTTGGAGGTCAGACAGGACCTGCCTCCCCTTCCAAGAGGAAACAAACCGTGTCACAAGAGAGCACTCTGGTCCTGTCACGAGAAGGAAAGACAATTCGAGATGAACGAGCGGTCCGGGAGAGGATCCTGGTGGTGGACGACAGCCCGACGATCTGCAAACTGGTCAGCCTGACGCTCGAAAAGCACGGCTACCGGGTCATCGCTGCCGCCAGCGGGCTCGAGGCATTGGCCAAACTCAATGACGGATTACCCTCCTTGATCTTGCTCGATATCACCATGCCCGGGATGGATGGCTACCAACTGTGCAGGATCATCAGGGGGAACCAAGAGACTGCAAGCATCCCCGTGGTTATGTTGACCGGCAAGGATGGCTTCTTCGACAGGGTAAAGGGACGGATGGCCGGCTCAACGGAGTATATCACCAAGCCATTCGACCCCGAAGCGCTGCTCCAAGCGGTGGAGAGACATTCCATCCACCCAATTGATTGAGCGAGCAAGAGCAGGCATCGCGCCGGCTCTGGGAGAGAACATGGCAGTAGCGGGTAACCTGAAAGATATGAACCTACCGAGTCTGGTGCAGATCATGTGCCTCGAGCATCGCAGACTTGCACTAGTCGTAAAACGGCCAGGGGAAGAAGGGAGAATCTTTTTTGCCGATGGGCAGATCATCCACGCCCAGGTGGGCTCTCTGGTCGGCGAGGAGGCAGTATACCAGTTGTTGGGATGGACCAGCGGGGCCTTTTGCGTGAGCAACCACGTTCAGCCCCCACGCCGCACGGTCACCGCACCCTGGAATCACCTGCTGCTGGAAGGAACACGACGGCTTGACGAGCAAGAACACAGAGACGCAGCACGAAGCCAGGACGAGCGTACGCTCTCCCCAGTCGAGGTCGAGCAGGACAATGCCTGGGAAGAAAGCCTGATCCTCTTGATATCCCAACTCGAACACTGGCGCTCCCAGTTGGCCGAATCGAGGAGGCAGAAACGATCCGTCCTGGCCCTGCAGACTCTGACAGAGATGGTGAATCACGCCGTGGCTTTCTCTGAGAAACACCTGGATGCAGACGCAGAGGCCACATCCGTGACCGAGGTCTCCGTGACCGAGATCCTGGACAAGACCAGCAGGACGTATCCCCAATTGCGGCTGCTCCACGTCGAGAACAGCAGGCTATCAGCCGAGGCAATCTCAGCCGTGCACAGCACCTGGAACAACGATCCCGTAGAGCGCCGGGAGACGTTCTGTCAACTCGCGCAGGGTATGGCAGCCTTACTGGAGGCCTACCTGTCACTCTTTCTGGGCCGCTTTCGATCGCGATTCGTGGCCGACCGATGGAGAGAGATATGCAGCACGTTTCTGTCCGAGCTCGAACAGGCAGTGGAAAGAACTCTGTTTTGACGAAATAGTTTGTTCCACCAACACATATTGACGAGGAGAGAACAATGACCAACAAGACGATTCTAGTAGTTGACGATAGCCCCACCGATCTGCGCTTGATGACTGCCCCTCTGGAGAAGAGCACCGAGTGCCGGATCATCACCGCCGCAGACGGCGAAGAAGCCCTGGAGAAGGCGATACGTGAGCGTCCAGACCTGATCGTCCTGGACGTCATACTGCCCAAAAAGAACGGCTTCCAGGTATGCCGGCAGCTCAAGACATCCCCCGACACCCAGGACATCAGAATCCTCCTGTTGACCAGCAAGAGCCAGGACAGCGATCGTTTCTGGGGCTTGAAGCAAGGGGCGGATGAATACATGACCAAGCCGTTTGAGGACGAAGAGCTGCTGGCCAACGTCGCCAAGCTCCTGTGAGACAGCCCCTCTCTCTCCTGGAGAGACATGGGGGAAGGAACGACTGAAATGAGCAGGATCATCGGTGTACTGAACTATAAGGGCGGCACAGGCAAGACGACCACGGTGGTGAACCTGGCTGCCGGTCTGGCTCTGCGCGGGGCACGAGTGCTTTGCGTGGACCTGGATCCGCAGAACAGCCTGGCGACCTCTCTAGGTGTGCCTTGCACCTATTCTCTGACCCATCTCTTGCTAGGGCAAGCAGAACTGCAGGCCTGCATCGTCCAAGCGCGAGACAATCTCGATCTCATCCCCAGCGACGGAGACCTACTACAGGCCGAGGGCAAGTTGTGGCGTATGGACGATGATCAGGGAGCCCAGCAGGTCCTGGCCAACGAGATGCGCGGAATCAATGGCTATGATTACGTATTTCTCGATTACCCACCTTCGGCCAGCCTGTTGACCGAGAGCGGGCTGTGCTACGCTCAGGAACTCGTTGTACCGGTCTCGATGAACTATCTCGCCCTGATCGGAGTCCGCCAGGTGATCCAGACGCTCAAGACCGTCGGGCGGGTAGCCGGACACCGCCTCCGGCTATGTCTCGTCGTGCCTACGTTCTACTACGCCCGGCTGCGCAAAGATCGCGAGATCATAGAGAGCCTGCAACACCACTTTGGGGACAGAGTGGCCGCACCGATCCGGGCGAGCGTGAGGCTTGCCGAAGCGCCGAGCCACCAGATGAGCGTCTATGAATATGCTCCCCGCAGTTCAGGCGCGGTCGACTATGCCAATCTGGTAGAAAGGGTAGCTAACGATGGATAAGAAACGGTCCAACAGAGCCTTGGGGCTGGACCCACTCGATGACCTCGAGGATATCGCGGGCACCATCTGGGAACAAGTCGAACCGGAGGCCACGCCCAAAGAGTCCAAGACTGCGGCCGAGCCAACCATCGCAGCCCTCGAGCGAGTTGATCAGGTCGAGGAAGTCGAGACCCGACCCACGCCCAGCCAGCTCGAGGCAGGGGCCGAGAAGGAGACAGCCCTGGATACCACCGTGGACTTGCCACCGACCGAACTCGGGGTAAGCGAGGCTCCACCCACGCCCGACCAGGTTAACATACAGGCCGAGACCGAGACGGTGGAACCGTGTTCCGCAGCCATCGAGCCATCGGCCCGAGTCGAAGCGAGCGAGAGTCAGCCCACGCTCGACCGGGCCGAGGCACAGGCCGGGAAGGAGTCGATGGAAGCGGCTGCCGAGCCCGATGAAGAGTCCAGCGACCTTTTGGATGAGCTGATTGCCGCTATCGACCAAGAGATCGAACAGACCCTCAAGCTAGAAGCGGAGGCCGTTCCGGCGACTACCGCTGAGGCACAGGCCGGGAAGGAGTCGATGGAGGCGGCTGCCGAGCCCGATGAAGAATCCAGCGACCTTTTGGGTGAGCTGATTGCCGCTATCGATCAAGAGATCGAACAGACCCTCGAGCTAGAAGCGGAGGCCGTTCCGGCGACTACCGCTGAGGCCAGGGCAAAAGACGCAGAACAGTACGTCATATTCAGCCTGGCCGGGACCGAGTACGCCGTGCCCATCGCCAACGTGATCGAGATCGGACAGCCACTGAACATCACACCGGTGCCCAACGTGCCGGATTGGGTACCGGGTGTGGCCAACCTGCGCGGCGAGATCATCTCGATGGTCGACCTGCGCGCCTTCCTCGGCATGGAGAGGGCGGGCTATAGGCAAGCCAGCCGGATGCTGGTCGCCCAGGCGTCTCAAGAGGATATGACGACCGGCCTGCTCGTGGATCGGGTGAGCGGGATACGATATCTCTCCGCGGATCGGATCGGTGAGCCCACCGCGCCCATCGAGGATCAGGTGACACCCTACTTGGACGGCGTGTACGAGCACGAAGAGCGCCTGCTGGTGGTGCTGAACCTGGACCGGATGCTCCTCTCACCAGAGATGCAACAATTCGAACCGGCCTAGGCAACGACACCAGGCACAGAAGAAGAGTGCCAGAGAAAGGAAAACAAGATGCAAAAGCTACTCCGCTTCAACAACTGGCCCATTGCGGCCAAGCTGATCGCGATCATGATCCTGATCGCCGTGCTGCCCTTGGCAGCGACCAGTGCGCTCAACGCCAATAGCACGTCCAGGGCCCTGCGCACCCAGATTGGCGAGTCCTTTGCCCAGGTATCCACCAGCACAGCGGACCAGATCGCCCGTACTCTGGCCGCCAACATCCACCCGCTGGAGACAGTGTCGCTCAGCCACTCGGTGTGGAAAGAACTGGAAAAGAGCAACCAAACATACACGGGAACCGAGGAATCCATCCTATCGCAGATCGCCGAACTGGACGAGCAGTGGATGGCCGCTCCCGACAGCAGCCCCTTGATCCAGAACGCCATCGCCGACGACGAGCAGGTAAACCCCACCGCCGACATCCTGCACGACTTTAGAGAACTCTTCCCACAGCACGTGGAGGTCTTTGCTACCGACAGGTACGGCGCTCTCGTGGGTTCCACCAACCGTACCTCGGACTATTACCAGGCCGACGAGGGTTGGTGGCAGACTGCCTGGAACAACGGAGAGGGAGCCATCTACATCGGTGATCCCGAATTCGACGAAAGCGCCGGTATCACAGCCGTCAACATCGCCGTGCCCGTCAAGAGTCACGAAGGGGAAGTCGTCGGCGTGCTCCGGACGACGTTGGACATCCAGTCGATCATAGACGTCGTGACCCAGGTCAAGGTCGGTCAGACCGGCCATATGACGCTGGTTGACCGTGCAGGCGTCGTCATCGCTGACCCTCACGAAGAGCACTTGGGCACACCACTTCCCGAGTCCATCCTGGATCTCGGCTTGCTCACAGTGGAAGGCTCAGAATGGAACGAAGCAATCGACGAGGATGGGAAACCGGCCATCCTGGGCTATGCCAAGTTTTCCTACACAGAGAGCATTCCAGCCATCGAGGAACTGAGATGGACATCTCTGGCCTCTATCGAGGCGCGGGAGGCGCTCGCACCCGTCACCGCCTCCACGCGGCTGGCTTTCATATCCGGCTTTGTCGCCATTCTGGCCGCCGCGGGACTGGCGGTCTTGGTGACGCGCACCCTGACCGTCCAGATTCGGCACATCATGGGGCTCTTTAGCCAGATCGGCGTCGGCAACTTTGAGGCCCGCGCGGAGGTCACTTCCGGCGACGAACTGGGCACACTCACCACCTCCCTCAACGCCATGCTCGATAGCACCCTGGCCCTGATCCAGACCCGCGAGGAGCGCGACGCTATGCAGGCCGCGGTGGTCAAGCTACTGGACGAGGTGAGCGGCGTGGCCGAGGGTGATCTGACGGCGGAGGCAGAGGTGACAGCCGACGCCACCGGTGCTATCGCCGACTCTTTCAACTTTATGATCGCCCAGCTTCGTGAGATCGTCAGCGGTGTGCAGAATGCCACCCTCCAGGTGAGCTCCTCGGCCAACGAGATCCAGGCCACGGCCGAGCACCTGGCCCAGGGTAGCGAATCGCAGGCTATGCAGATCTCTGACGCAGCCGCAGCGATCGAGGAGATGGCTGTCTCCATCCAACAGGTTTCGGAAAACGCAACGCTGTCAGCGACGGTGGGTGAGCAAGCCTTGACCAACGCCCAACAGGGCACCAAATCCGTGCACGACACCATGGAGGGTATGAACCGCATCCGTGACCAGGTACAGGAGACAGCCAAGCGCATCAAGCGCCTGGGCGAGAGCTCCCAGGAGATTGGCGAGATCGTGCAGTTGATCGATGATATCGCCGATCGCACGAGCATCCTGGCCCTCAACGCCTCCATCCAGGCAGCCATGGCTGGCGAGGCCGGACGAGGCTTTGCCGTCGTCGCCGAGGAAGTGGAACGGCTGGCCGAGCGCTCGACCGAAGCCACCAAGCAGATTGCCTCCCTCGTCAGAGCAATCCAGAACGAAACGAGCGAGGCAGTGAGCGCCATGGAGGACGCAACCCGCGATGTAGTGGAGGGATCTGCGCTGGCCGAGCAGGCCGGCCAGGCCCTGGGCGAGATCGAGGCAGTGTCCAACAGACTGGCCGAACTGATCCAGTCCATCTCGCTGGCGTCCAAACAGCAGGCCCGGGGATCGGAAACGCTGGCCAAATCGATGGACGAGATTGCTGAGGTGACACAGCAGACCGCCGCTGGCACCAGACAGGCCGCAGTGTCGATCAGCACGATGGCTTCGTTGGCCGACGAACTGCGCGGCTCTGTCAGCACCTTCCAGTTACCTGGTGGCAACGGGCGCGAGCCGGCCTAAATGTCGCGAATGCCGTTGACACTTGCTGGCCCAACGCCAGAGTTCCCGGCCGGAAGGTGGCTCCAGCGCGGGGTGGAACCGGCCGCCTATACCGGGAGGGGAGACCACTGTGGCGGTTTCCCCTCCCATCTCAGATCACTGCCATGACTTCCGGGACATGACGGGGCAAGACGAGCAAGCACAATCCCAGCCGGCCACTCTGACGCCAAGCGAATACGAGGTCTGGCGCGAGTTCATCTGGCGACAGAGTGGCATCTACTTTTCCGAGAATCGCCGCGAGTTCCTGGTCCGCCGGATCCAAGAGCGGATGCGCGTCTGCCAGATCAACAGTTGCAGTGAGTACTACCACTTTGTGCGCTTCAACCGAGAGGGAGACAAGGAATGGCAAGAACTACTCGAACTTCTCACAGTCAGCGAGACCAGGTTCTTCCGCCACGAGCCTTCTTTCCGCGCTCTGGCAGAGATCCTGCCCAACCTGCTGCTCCACAAACAGAAGCGCGGCATCAACACGCTGCGGATGTGGAGCGCAGGATGCTCCACCGGCCAGGAAGCCTACGCGCTGGCGATGGTTTTTCTAGAGACTGTACACTCACCGGAGCTATGGCAGGCAGAGACCATCGCCACCGACATCAGCCGCCGCGCCATGGATAAGGCACGCCGCGGGCTCTATGAGCCCTTTGAGGTCAGACATATGCCAGAGTACTATAGGACCAAGTACCTGACGGTTGAGATAGCCACAGCGAGATCCGTCCCATCCTCACGCGACCCAACTCGCTATCGGATGGCAGAGAGAGTGCGAGAGATGGTCCGATTCAGCTATCTCAACTTGAGCGATCTGTCCAGCTACTGGATCGCTGCCCAGGACGTGATCTTTTGCCAGAACGTGCTCATCTACTTCAAACCCGAGTCCAAGCTAGAGATCGCCCGGCATCTGTGCCAGCGGCTTGTTCCCGGCGGCTACCTGTTCCTGGCACCGGTCGAGGCACCTGGCAAACGACTGCCGGGCGTGGATTTGCTGGACTTGCCAGACGCGCTGGTTTACAGGAAAGTGAAATGATCGTGACAGCTATGGCAACCTGCCCATAGCGGATTACGGAGATAAGCGATGACCAGATCAATAGACAAAGCTATCTTGGCCGGGTTCGTCGAAGAGGTCAGGGGTTACCTGCCCACGATCACAGCGGGCATCAACTCCCTGCGCAAGAACCCCCATCAGCCCCAAGTGCTGGAAGAAACCCACCGACAAGCTCACACGATAAAGGGAGCGGCCTCCATGGTGGGCCTGGCCAGCCTGAGCCACATCGCGTATTACCTGGAGGACAGCCTCGAGGCAATCGCCGCCGGTCAACTGGATGTGAACGACAAGACGGCCGCGCTGCTGCGCCAGATCACCGCACAGGTCGAAGGCTACCTGGAAGGTGTGCTGAGTGACACACTGCGCGAGCGCCCCCTACTCGAAGAGGCCACACGGGCCTATCGCCGGTTGCAGGGGCTGCCGGAGAAGGAGGATGCAACAGAGGTAGAAAAGACAGTGGCCGAAATCGCAGGTGTCCCAATACCTGCCACGGAAGGGGCAGTACGACCACCGGCTCCCCCCGTCACTGAGCCTGTACGCTACGACAAGGCCCCTGCAGAACTGATCGAGGCCTTTGTCCTGGAAGCCGAAGATCATCTGCGCGCCATCAGCACGCTGCTGTCCGCTCTGGACAAGCAGCCAGAACACAAGGATCTGCTCCAAGACATCCGCCGCAGCGTCCATACTCTCAAAGGCGCAGCGGGCGCGGTAGGCCTGCGAGCGACCGCGCAATTGGCGCACAGGATGGAGGATCTGCTAGACCGGCTGTACGACGGGAGTGTGGCCGTTGATCCAGGCATCATGGATCTACTGTTCGCCTCAGCCGACACGCTGGAGGATATGGCGGGGAGCGGGGGAAGAGATGAAGCCACACACGACAACCTGCAGGAGCTGTACGCTTCCTACTCCACCGTGCTGGAGCAAGACCCCTCCGCCGGGTTGCCAACATCCAGCCTGACGCCACTGGGTGAGGAAAAGATCATCGACCTGGCTGAACTGGCCCCACGCCCATCGGAAAAGCCCGAGCCTGATATACCGGAGAAACAGACCACACACCCGATCCCACACCAGCCTGGCAAAGTGCTGCGTGTACCACTCGGCCGCCTCGATGAGCTGGTCAGGCTGGCCAGCGAGCTAACGATCAGTCGCACGGTTTTTGAGCAGCGAGTGACCGACTTTGTGCATGCCGTCGAAGAGCTACAGTTCAGCACCAATCGCCTTCGGCGCGTATCGTCAAACCTGGAAACTCAGTACGAAGTGAGCGCTCTGGGCGGCAGGTTGCTGATACCGTCCGGCGTGAGACGAGTCGGCGATCTGTCCTATGAGGAAACCTTCAAAACCCACGGCTTTGACGAACTGGAATTTGATCGCTACACCGAATTCCAACGCCTGTCGCGGGAACTGGCAGAGACAGCCAGTGACATCAGGACGATGGGCAATGAACTCGGCACCTTGATCGGCGATTTCGACAGTATCCTGAATCAACAGGGACGCCTCTCCACCGAAATCCAGGACAGACTGATGCAGATACGCATGGTGCCCCTGGCCACGCTGACCACGCGCCTGCACCGCACCATCCGCGTCCTGGCCCGCGAACAGAGCAAGCTGGTTGACCTGGTGCTGGAAGGGGCAGACACAGAACTGGACAAGACTGTGCTGGATCAGATGGTGGATCCATTGCTGCACCTCCTGCGCAACGCAGTTGATCACGGCATCGAGCCCCCCGCACTGCGCCGGGTGATGGGGAAACCAGAAAGGGGCACAATCCGCCTGCGCGCTTATTATGCGGGCAACCACGTCATCATCCAGGTCAGCGACGACGGAGCAGGGCTCGAGCCCGAGATTCTGCGCTCGACTGCCGTCAGCAAGGGGTATGTGTCCGAGACGGATGCACCCCGGCTATCAGCCGATGAATTGCACTCGTTGGTTTTCTTGCCGGGCTTTAGCACGGCCAGCGAAGTGAGCGAGGTGTCCGGGCGCGGCGTAGGACTGGATATCGTCAGGACCAACGTCCACAACTTGAAGGGCACCGTAACCCTCGACACCACGTCCGGAGAGGGGGTGACCTTTACCATTCGCCTGCCTATGACCCTGGCGATCACACGCGCTCTGCTCGTCAAGGCCCACAACGAGACGTTCGCCATGCCATTGGACTCGGTGACACAAATCGTCCGTGTGGGACAAGAGGAGATCGAGCACATTGGTCAGGAGCCCGTGATCCGAGTGGGAGAACAGGTCTACCCCGCGTTCCAGTTGGGCAAGGTGCTCAACCTCAAGCAGCCGGCCGATGAGACAACCGAGCGCCTACCTGTGCTGATCCTCAATGCCGGGGACAGGCAAATCGCCCTGGTCGTAGACGAGCTCGTGGCAGGACGGGAAATCGTGGTCAAGCCTTTGGGCAATCACCTGCGACGGATACACGGGGTGACGGGGGCGACTCTCATGGGCGATGGCAGCGTGGTCCTGATCCTGAACCCTGCCGAGATCAACGACGAGCCGGCACAATCAACGATTTGGGATCAGTCACATCTTCAGCTATCGGCAGCGAGGGCCCGAGGGCCCTTGACGATCATGGTGGTAGACGATTCAGTGAGTGTGCGGCGCGTCGTGTCCAATCTGATCAAGACCGCGGGTTGGCAGCCGATAGCTGCCAAGGATGGACTGGAAGCCCTTGAGATCATCCACCGCTCCGTACATCCACCAGATTTGATCCTGGTAGACATTGAAATGCCCCGCATGGATGGATATGAACTGATATCCACTCTAAAGGGACAGGACGCGTACCGGCACATCCCGCTCGTCATCCTGACCTCACGGGCCGGTCAGAAACACCGCCACAAGGCAATGGAACTGGGCGCTTCAGAGTATGTAGTCAAACCCTATCAGGATGAGACATTACTCGGCATCGTCCGCCACCTGGTGCAAGAGTCCAGGAGGGCGATGCCAGCATGAGCCCGTCCGTACGCGTGGTCGTGGTCGATGATTCACCGTTCGTCTGCCGCCTGCTGACCTCTTACTTGCAGTCGTCTCCCGACCTTCAAGTAGTGGGCACCGCCCTGAACGGGGCGCGGGCTGTGGAATTGGTGAGGAAACTGCACCCCGATGTGATCACGCTGGACCTGGAAATGCCAGAGATGGACGGACTAGAGGCGCTGGAACGCGTCATGCGCGAATGCCCCACCCCAGTCGTGCTGGTCAGCGGCGTGAGCCGGAAGGCGGCAGCGATTACACGCCAGGCCATCGGCATCGGCGCAGTAGACTTTGTACTAAAGTACACTCCCGGTATCGACACCCAGCCGGAGGCTTTGCGCCAGGAAATCGTAGCCAAGGTGCGCGCTGCCTCACAAATCAGAGTGGTCCGCTCGCTATCCTCCCATCGCGCACAACAGGGTACAGTCGCATCATCTCCGCCGTCGGATAGCTCGCCACCAGCGGCAATATCCCGGCGCAGTGAAGCGCCGCCGGTATTGCCCGACAGTATAGTCGTAATCGGTGCCTCGACCGGGGGGCCGGTCGCGCTGCGCGAGTTGCTAGTAAACCTGCCAGCCGACTTCCCTGCGGCAATTATCGTCGTCCAGCACATGCCGGCCAGTTTCACTGGGGTGCTGGCCTCACAGTTGAACCGCCAGGTTCCGCTAATAGTCAAAGAGACCAGAACAGGGGACTGCCTGCAGCCAGGCCTGGCATTGATAGCACCGGGCGATTACCACCTGCTTCTGCGGCCCGATCTGCGGACAGAGCTCAACCTAGGGCCCGAAATCAAAGGTCACCGCCCTTCCATCGACGTGACGATGCAGTCCGTGGCGCAGATCTATGGCGCACGGACGAAAGGGGTGGTGCTAACCGGAATGGGAGATGACGGCTTGATGGGGCTGGTCTCCATCCGCGCCAAGGGTGGCAGAACCTACGCACAAGATGCAGACAGTTGCGTGGTCAATGGAATGCCCCAACGCGCCATCGAAAAAGGCGTGGTGGACCATATCGCATCACCAGCCAAGATCGCTCAACTCCTGGCAATCGATTGTGCACAGGTTCAGAAGGAGTAAAGATGCTACACCAAGATGAGACAAATGAATCCCTGCGATTCATACGCTGTGGTATAGGGGAGGAAGCATACGGCCTGGAGATGTCCTGGGTGCGCAGTATCCAACGCGCCGATCGCCTGCGTCACAACCGGGAGGAAGCAGACTCACAGATCGGCCAGCGTCGTGCTTCTGTCGCACCACCGGGTGACGAGCCTGTGGGCTGGTTGCCCGGGAACGCGGGCGATATCCCTGTTTTCAGCCTGGCGAGTCGACTTGGGCGCCCTTTCCTGTCCTACCTTCCTGCAGAGGGAGAGCTGGGCAATTCGCAGCGTATCGTCGTGCTGAACCCGCCCCAGCCCAACCCACGGATGGGCACGTGGGAGGGCATGCGCCCCTGGGCGCTGCTGGTTGATCGCGTCTCGCAAGTGAATCAAGTCCAGGCGGATCAGATGATACCACTGCCCCCCATCCCTGTCAGTCCCCGCGCGGACTACTTCAAATGTGTAATCAAAGTGGACGAGAGACTGATCCTGCTCCTATCGCCAGAACGGCTGCATCCCGAGGCCTTGGCTGACGTCAGAGCCAAAGTGGACGAGACCACAAACCCGACTGTCGTCCCCGGCACCCGCCGGTCAGAGCCCAGTCCCACAGGCCCACATCATAGCCACAGCCAAATCGTGGTCTTTCAAGTGACAGACCCACGCCCAAGTGAGCGGGCGACGTCCTTGGGCCTGAGCATCTCCCAGGTCCGAGAGATCACCGAATCTCCCCCTATCATACCCATCCCTGGAGCTCCGGCCTCTGTATCGGGCCTCGTCGACTGGCGCGGATTGCCGGTGCCGATCATTGACATAGCTGAAAGACTGGGATTGGCACAGGCTCCCGCCGACACGAGAACCCGTCTCGTCATTGCGAGCGACAGAGGAACGTCAGGCAAGGGGGCGTTGGTTGGTCTCATAAGCCGACCGGCAATCCGATTGCTGCGTCTGCCTGTCGCGCACCTGCCCTCCAAACGACCTCTTCACCTTGACCCAGCGCTGACCAGAGGCATCTTTGAGCTGGAAAGCGAAACGCTGGTGATCCCTGACATACAAGGTATTCTCCGACAGGACAGGTGATTTCCGTTCCGGCCTCTGCATTGCATCATTAAAGTTCGTTTGCAATCTTTGCGAGCTTTCGTAGCGTGGAATCGGCATGGAACTGGAACTCGTTTGGCACAGTCCCGCAACCCACAACCGGGCTATCTTGTGCTAATATAGGCTTGGACACAGAGAAAGGGCAAACTTCCCAGCACGTCATCCCCTCGTTGAACGGCGAGCCAAAAGATGAGCACAAGACATATCCTGATCATAGACAAAGAACCAACAGTAGCATCTTTCTTGAGCGAGAAGCTGAGGCGCTCGAAATGGGACTGCCGCATCAGCGTTGCTCGCTCCGGGAAGGAGGCGCTGGAGACGCTCGATGACTGCTCCATAGACTTGATGGTTGTCAATATGCGCACGCCTGGCATCAACGGGCTGGAACTGACCTGCCAGGCACGGGCATCCAGCCCCCAAACACGCACCATTCTGATCACCATCTATGGCGACGACAAGGCCGAGATGGAGGCAAACCACGTGGAGGTGTGCCGCACCATCACCGAGCCACTCGACGTCCTTGACTTTACGTGGGCCATGCAGGAAGCACTGCGCGACGTGGCAGTCAGCAGACCGGGGCTCGCGGTCCTGTCCGATGAATCGCTCGAGGCCATCACACGCCAGCTAGAGTACCTGCGCCGGGATATCGGTGCCCGCAGCATCCTCCTGGCGGATATGTCGGGGCAACGGTTGGTCGAAGTAGGAGGTGTCCCCAGGCTTGACACCACTGCACTGTTGTCCGCTCTATCCAGATGCTTTGCCACCACCGACGCACTGGCCCGACAGGTAGGCGATGGGAAGGCTGCCCATCTCACCTTCCACAAAGGCACACACTATGAGGTTTACACGACCAACGTAGGTGACGGCCTGTTCCTGGCCATGGTTTACGACGTACGAATTCAGGCCAGCAGAATCGGCATCGTGTGGCTCCACAGCCAGCGTGCAGTCAAACGCCTGCTGTCCATCTTATCGACGGCCAGCCCAAATGAGACGCCCCACTTACCGGAGGCAGGATTCGGCTCCTCTCTGACGGCCGAATTGGACACGCTGCTGACAGAAGCCCCCCTGGAGTTGGCCTCCGTGGACCCGGGCGTGGAGCCCGCCGAGCCACGTGATGATTGGCACGAAGCATCACGGTCACATCAGGTGTGATGCGCGTAGACACGAGGAGATACGATCGGTGACTGCAAAGCGCATACTAGTCGTAGACGACGAACCCAACGTGGTCAAGTCGTGCGTCAGAATGCTGGAAATGGAGAACTATGAGGTGCGAGGGACCACCAGTGGGGCCGAAGCAATCGCGCTGTACAAGAACGAAGGCTTTGACCTGGCACTGGTTGATCTCAAGATGCCGGACGTGAACGGCCTGGAGGTACTGGCAGCGCTCAGAGAGTCCGACCCCTCGGCAGTCGTGATTATCTTTACTGCGTACGGGACAAAGGAGAACGTGGTCGAAGTCCTGCGATTGGGTGCATCCGAATTCCTTGAGAAACCGGTGGACACCGCGACGCTCGTTGCCACCGTGCACCGTGTTCTGGGACAAGGAAATGGATCAGTCGTTCGAGGCGACCTGCGCACGTTGACTTTGCCCAGCATCGTCCAGATCAATTGCACCGAGCGTAACCAGGCCCGCCTGCAGCTCAAACACAGAGGGCAGGAAGGGTGTATCTTTTTCGCCGATGGTGAGATCGTGCATGCCTCGCTGGGTGCACAGGTCGGCGAGGAGGTCATCTATGAGATCTTGAGTTGGGAAGATGGAGACTTTGAACTGGAGATGGGCGTTACATCACCCCAACAGTCGATAGTCACCAACTGGTCTGGCCTGCTCCTGGAGGGCATCAAACGGTTAGACGAAAAGGCCGCCGATTTCGGGCAGGCAGTAGAAGAGATTGAAGCAGCAGGGCGGGAGGGGATAGAGGACAAGATGATTCAGGAACTAGCTAGAGCACTCAAGGGGATCGAGAGCGTGGCCGGGGTAGTCATTACCGCTCGAGATGGAGTCGTGCTGGACCACGAGCTGGATGGAGACCCCCAGAAGGAAGGAGCGGTGGCCGTGTTCGTGGGCAATGCAGCCAGTCAAATCGTCGAGTTCCTGGCTATGGGTCCT
>Ga0180431_10004624_pt1 | contig 17110 bp, 15 predicted proteins | sample SS_ome_11_FD_132459 | JGI IMG/M metagenome (GOLD analysis project Ga0180431, IMG submission 132459) | Hypersaline lake sediment archaeal communities from the Salton Sea, California, USA - SS_1_MS_1 metaG | ecosystem: Environmental > Aquatic > Non-marine Saline and Alkaline > Hypersaline >... | reverse complement strand
AGGATCTTCACATCCCTTCACTTCGTTCTTGCCGGCAGGTTCAAAGATAGGCTCATCCAATCTCTCATCGAAGTTGAACCCATCTCCACTGACAGCCAGTCCCAGCCTGGAAATATTATCTTCGCCAAAGGCACGGTAGATCATATAGACCTTCCCCTTCAATCTTATAACGCCCCCATTCAATACGTACTTCGATTCCCATGCATGTTCTCTGACAGGTTCGAGAACAGGATTGCCAGAGAATCGGGTTAATTCCCGGGCCAGCGGTTGTTCCGATGTTATAACCATACTCTTTTTGGGGATTATCTCCTCTGCGCCTTTCTCCGTGCCTAAAAGAATCGGGGCCAGATTCTCCGATTCACGTCCCTGGCCCATGAGTTCAATTACCTTTTCTTCAATTTGGGACTCCGTTCCTCCTATAGCCTTGAAGTACTCTACAAGGAATTCACGGGAAGCCCAGTCCTTTTCCACGCGTACTGACAGGGGGGTCGGGAATTTCCTCCCGCCTTTGAAATTGTAACTGGCCCATGACCATGCCGAACAAGTTACAAATTTGCCGTCCGGAAACGTAAGCGCCAGATGATAGGATTCGGCCAGGGCACGAAGGCTTTCGGCCAGAGCCACATTTCCATTCCCTTCGGCATTCTCCCGAATAATCCTGTCAGCCATTTGGGCCACCCGCTCTGCCAATATCCTTTGATGGCCATCCTCAAAGATGGCATGCGCTGATAGCGGCTCCCTTCCCCAATGGCCTTCCAGCGAATCTATCACTTTTCTGCCAAAGTCCTTTCTAACATTGGCGAATCTCTCCCACACATAGCCGAATCTCTCGGCTTCCACAATGTTCCTGGTGATGGTTGTCAGATAGCGCAATCTGGGGAACTCACCTCCCATACCCTTATGAAGAGTGCTCACCAGTATCAGGGACCCAAGCGTATCGAGGGCCGATGGATATTTCATTTCCGCCAGGAAAGGAAAATCTTCATGACTGACTACTACTGGTTTAATGGCACAGGGAGCAAAATGTTCCGGACGAATATTTTCAGCTATCAGCTTGCTCAATACTTCCCCGTATGCACGTTCCTCTGTCCAACTGGCTAAAGCCATGGCAGCACGTGGGTCACAGTTCTGTAGCAATTCATCTACATTTCCATAACCCCATTTGGCCAGCAGGTTGATAGGGGTATACTGCCTCAAAATCCATGCGGCCATCTCTGAAGTCATGGAGAACGCATCCTCATGTGGGAAGTTATCGAATATGGCATTAACCATTTCTGTGATTCCCATAACGGTTGACAGGTCGCTGCCAGGGAAGATTTCGGCTTCTACTCCATGCATGAAATCCTTTATAGCCAGAGATACCTGCATGGAATTAGAGTTACGCGGAATTGCTATCTGCTCATAAATGAAGTGTTCAAACTGGTCTCTTTGTCTATCAAAAATGGCCTGATAGATATCATTGGCACTGACTGTTTTTCCTTCCAGCGAGGTTAATTCTGTGGGTACTATCAATGGCACTCCAGGTATGAACTCGCGATAAGTGACCTGAGGGACAGGCGGCTTGTGAACTTCAGCCATTTCCTCCCAGACGGACAGAAAAGCCGGTTTCTGGCGGAGGAATTCGTTCACCATATCCTCTGCCTGACTTTCGGACTCCAGAGACAGTAACCGTTCCACATACTCCGGGATCGATGGTTCCAGTTTCTCTTTCAGCATCTGAAGATGCAACTCATTGCTGGCTTCAAAACCATGATGCAGAGCAATTAGTGCGCTCAACATATCATCATGAGCGAATTCTTGGTTAAAGGCATATGCCAGAATTAGATGGTAAACAGTTTGTGCCCACAGGCCGGAAGGATATTTGAAAGACCTTAAATCGGTTTCTGCCAGAGTGGCTAACTGCTCATAGGTCTTTGAAGGAAAAATTTTCTCATAAAGCAGGTGGAATCTGTTGAAACCATCCTTATATTTAGCTACACGTATTTGAGGAACAACTTCTACAGGTTCTGCCTGATGCGACCTGACGATACCTGATTTCGGCAACCGCTTCAATAATGGCAATTCATCAAGTTCGTTTGATTTCTCCCATTGCTCTCTACTATTGATAATCTGGTCAAACATCACTCTGGCAACGTCTTTCAGGATGAGGTCGGCCTTCGCCGCTGAATGGCGACGAATTTTAATTCCAAGATTGGCCTCGCATATCCTGGCATTGCTGGTAGCTGCCAAAGTGGCCAGCCATGCATCCACACCATACCCACTGATATCAGTATGCCAAGCGTATCTGGCACTATCCAGATATTCTTTCAGTAGATGGTGGGAAATCCCCCATTGCCCACCCGTGAGACGACGAATAGGGCAATTGTAGATGCAAGTGAATAAGGGGTAGGTGAGAGTAGAGACAGGGGCTTCAAAATAGTGACGGTTGAACCGAGAGATTACCATATCCATCTCACCGCTTTTTACCGGTTCAAGCAACAGCTTTATCCACTCTGGAGCTAATCCCTCAATTCCTCCTGCTCTCTTGCGGCTTTTCAGGTCTGCCTCTAACAAAACCAGATCCGCGCCAAGTCTATCGGTGATATCCACAATCGCCCGAGTGCTCCAGCCTTTGCCATTCAATTTCATATCATCAAACATGAAGGATACGCAATCGAAATTGGGAGAGTATGCCATTGCTCTAATTGCTTCCAGAGCATCCTTACCCCATGGAGACCCGGCAGCTACGATAACAGGTTTTAATTCAGGATAGAATCTCTCTAAACCTTTTATGGCAGTTTTCAGTACGTGTACCACGGTCTGGGTTTCGTTGTAAAAGGGGACACCAATTACAATATCTGCTTGGTCTATCTTATCCACCTGATCCAGTGGGCCAAGCATGTTTTCCCTGTAGAGAGATTCTATCTCCTCAAACAGGTGCATTTTCGTGCTTTGCCGATTGTGCTTTGCCTCAGGGAGCAAAGCTAAATCAAAAATATGCTCGTCTTCGTAATTAACCAGATTACCTTTCACTGGTAAGCTCCTGTAATGTTTTGCAATCACTGGTCAATACCTCTCCTTCCCATTTACAAAAGCGGAAGGGAGATTTTTGATATTGCCACGCCATCGGAGCTTTCCCGGGCAGGGCGGATGGGCTTCTTAAGATAACGGCTATTATCCTAGTCCGCCTATTTTCATCGTCCTCGTTAGTAGACTTTCATTCGAAGCCTGATGCTCCCTAGCATCTATCTTAAAACCCAGATTTTCTATCTCCAAAGTAATATTGGCAATATCCTCGGTATCGAGATGAACGACCAGGTCTTTGCGCGTTTCTTCTGGAATTGTGATAGTGTGCATCGCTTTTATTGCTAATCCATGACTTTCCAGTATATCCATAATTCTGGATACTTGCCCCGGTGTATCAACTCCATAGATACTAAAGCGCCTGCCACTTTCATTTATTCCCAGCAGCGGATTCAATAGTTTGTAGAACAAATCATTGGTCGTCACTATCCCCACCACGATTTTATCTTCCATCACAGGCATCGCGCTGATACCGTGGCTCTGCGCGATAGCTACAGCCTGTTCCACGGTAGTATCCGGAGATACTGTCACCACTTCCTTTTTCATTACTTCCTTGACGGTCATTTTGGCTATGAGATAGCTAATTTCCCACACACTCAAAGAGGTGGCTTCCGAAGGGGCGGATCGCCGGGTGATGTTCTTGGTTACTATGCCAACCAGTTTTCCTTTATCAACTACCGGCAATCGCCTGAATCTGTGCGTTTCCATTATCTTTCTTGCTTCCAGCACCGGTGTATTACTTGGGATAGTTACTACATTGGTGGTCATCACGTCTCTTACCAGCATCTCTTTCCCCCCCTTTCTTCTTTGATGGCGGAAGCAACGATTATTCGAAGGCTTCTCTGAGAATTACCGTAATACAGTTCTGGAAGCGTTGATCACCTTCCTATAGCGTATATAATCGCCTGTTTAATAAGATTGCACGATCACTATACAACGGGTTTCTCACTTGATCTTACCAGCATAAGCGGGGTATTCCCGGCATGCATAACTTTCTGGGCTATATTTCCCAACTGCCATCGCCTGATCCCGGAATGCCCATGTGTTGCCATAGCCACCAGGTCAGCATTGATTTCGTCGGCAAATTCGATTATCCACTCCGCTGTTTCACCGATTCCTACCTCGGAACTCAGAGTAATTCCTTCACCTTTCAACGCACTCCCTATCTTCTCCAGATAACTCTCAGCATCTGCTTTAAATGGCTCCATCTCCGTGTCGGAATAGGGAAGATGGGTAACCACCATATCAGCTATGTACAGATGCGCAAATCGTTCTATTGCCTGAAAGAGAACGATCTCCGCTTCCAGTCGGAGACCAAGTTCCCTGATATAAGGAATTATCGCTTCACTCTCTTCTGAGCCATCTAGGGGAACAAGAATCTTTTTGAAAGCACTCCTCTCATGTATATCCGAATGGTCTCCTTTGGCCCTGATAAGCATCACCGGTCGATTTGAAGCCCTTACCACTTTGTCAGCTACGCTTCCAAGAGCCCAGCGCTTGATCCCGGATCTGCCATGAGTTGCCATGACAATCAGCCCGATATTTTCTTCATTTGCATACTCAACAATCGCCTCTGCCGGGTGTCCGAACAGGGTTATTGGTTTGACTTCAGGGGTTTTCACTGCCAGCCTTTCCAGATATCTTTCGGCACTGTACTTTACAGGTTCAACCTCGCCGGGTTGCGGCTCGGGCATGTGCTCCAGAGCATCGTTAAGATTGGGTTTCTCAACACACGCTACAAAGATCTCAGCACCTATTCTTTTGGCCAACCCTTCGGCATAAGGAAGGGCCACCTCTGCTAGCTGTGAGCCATCCAGAGGAACCAGCATTCTCTCATACATGCTCAAAAACCTCCCTGTTGATAAAGGGCAATACAGGTTCGTAGTGATGGGACAACCGGGGTTTCACCAGAAAAACAGGGCTGGATACCGCACGAATAACTTTATCTGTCACGCTGCCGTGTGCCCACTGCATAATTCCTGACTGTCCATACGTTGACATAACAATCAAGTTAAAGGGGTTATGCTGGATATAGCCGATGATCTCATTAGCTGGCTTACCTGCCAGTACTTCTGTTTGCACTTTGAGCCCATTAGATGTGAGTCTGTTTTCAATTTCAGCCAGGTACTCTTTGGCAGTTTGCTCGCGTTCCATTATTTCCCGCCATGCATGTTCCCTCCATACCTCGTGCACCTTCGAGCCCTCATAAATAGATGGATTCAGAGGGATTCCGCAAACTCTGAGCAAGACTATCTCCACCAATCCGGCACCCCACTGTTTGGCCAGAGCTTCAACATGGGGAAGTACTGATTCTGCATACTCCGAACCATCCAGCGGAACCAGTATTTTCTTTGCGGGCCATTCGTCATAGATAATCTCCCCTGCAATCCCTTCCGGCACAAGCCAGACAGGGACGCTTGATTTACTGACAACCTTGGTGGTCACATTTCCAAGAATCCAGCATCCTGCTCCGGAATGACAGTGAGTAACCATAAGGACTGCATCAATATTGTGGCTTCTGGCGTAATTGAGGATTTCTTCAGCCGGCTCACCGAATACCATCTCACCACGCACTTTTGGTATTTTGCCTCTGGATCGAGTCATGGGAGCATCTTGCGATTGGCTGTTTACAATTTCAGCGGCATCGGTGACGTAAGCTCGATGCATCGGAGCCAGATCCGATTCCTCCGGGATGCAAACGTTAAGCAGGATCAGGTCCATGCCTAACCTGATAGCAATTTCTTTTGCATATTCAAAGACTACCTCGGATAGTTCCGATCCATCTAAAGGAACCAGCATTCTCTTGTACATTTTCGCACCCCCATAACCGATTCAATCTTGAGCGATATGTTTGGCCCTGTAATATCTCTAACTTAGAAACCTCTGATTAATTTCAAATCAATCCCTAAATCCCTTTTTGCCCCCTTTTCTGAAGGGGAAAGAGGGGCAATCCTGCCCCTCTTTTTCATCAGGTTCCCTTAAGTCACATGATGGACAGGATGGCCCAATTCTGTAAGTTATATTAAGGAACCTCTGATCAACTCCCTGAATCCCCAATCATGGGGGACATGTAAAGCTGGGGGACACCCCCCGACCCCCGAAGTCACCTCTTATTCAGAGGTTCCTTAATAGTGATTGACAGGAAGTAAGTTCATATGCTACTGCAAATATTCATGCCGGGAAGCGGGACATGATTCTTATGTAACTGAATTAACCGGTCTCCTTTTTGCCTGATATTTTGATCTTTGTTGCTTTGGCTTCTGCTGCCTTTGGAATCGTGATTACCAGAATCCCCTTATCATAAGCAGCTTCTATCTTGGCAGTGTCCATATGGGAAGGGAGGACTATTGAGCGGAAAAAGCTGCCGTAAGATCGTTCGCAGCAATGGTAGTCTTCTTCCTTTACCTCGGTTTCAGCTTTTCGTTCCCCTCGTATAGCCAGCGAATTACCTTCAACCGAGACATCAATATCTTCCTCCTTTATTCCCGGCAGTTCAGCTTTCACTACCAGCTTATCCTCTTTATCAAATACTTCTATGGCAGGCGCCCATCCCATCTCCTCCAGAGGGGAACGCCTCCACATCATTGAAGGTGAAAAGGGACGACGAAAAACATCTTCGAGTGATTGTCCCAATTCTTCCAGTTCCCTGAACGGACCACCTCGGCTTAACCCCAAACTCGGTCTCCATCTTTCGATTGCCACAATTAACCTCCTGTTTTTTATTTGCCTTTAGTCCCGCTTCCCATGTAAATTGAATAACTTAAAAAGTTCTCCGTATTCATTAACCGGCCACTGCATATCCGCGCGATATATTTCCCAGCAGTCTGGTTAAATCACTATCCCCTATTGATTCGGTGCATTCATGCGAAAGTTTCGTGGCAATTTCCCAGTGTTGCCTGGCCTGATTTTCCCACGAAAGTTTTGCCGCGTACTTCAAGGCTTGCTCTTCCATAGCTTGCCCAACTTCCGGATTATTGATCAGACTGGCGATTCCGCTTATAACAGTTTCCAGACTTTTGCCTGAAATTGCCCCGGCTTCTTTTAGCATTTCCCCTGATCCTTCCATATCTCGTCCGGCTATTAAAGAACCGGCGCCAATAGCGTGAGCAAGTATCCCGCTTTGAGTACAGAACTCAGGCCAGTAGAAATTGATATCAAAAGCTCGCTGTGCCACACGGAGCATGTCTTCCGGCAAACAAGTCTCAAGCAGTAACTTGTCTATCCCGTCTTGCTCGCGCTTCAATTTGTTTGCATAACTCATTTGGAAACTGTCCCTCGGCGCACCGATGCGTAGGGCGATAATTTTCCTGTGGGGCAACATATCTGTGAGCACATCCCGAAGCGAATAGAGCAATTCCGATTGTTTGCCGGGACACAGAAAGCCGGTTTCCCCGACGATGAAGTTATCCTGATTAAGCAGCGTCCGCTGCCTTTGCAGTGACTCCTTTGTCACCTGATCCAGATCCGATTCGTATATCAGAAAATCGTTGAGTTTGTGTCTGGCTTCCTGGCGCGTCAAAGCGGATACCTCTGGATGTAAAGGTATGCCGTGCTTCAAAATATGCACCTTATCACAGTATTGAGGGAACGCCGAAGTGACTGCTCGGTAAACTCCATTACTGAAGACAGTAATAGCATCGACTTCGGGCAACAGCTTGCGGAGGAATTCGTGCTGCTTTTTACGCAAACCACTCGGTGTCTCATAGCTCTGGAAGTGAATGGTGTGGAAGGTTACTATTTTCGGGATATCCAATTGTCTGAGCATGGAAATGAACTTCTGATCATTTCGCCATATTCCATCTTCATGCTGGAACCACAGGGCAGCATCTTCACTTTCAGTGCCAAGCTGGTGCAATCCTTCAAGAAGGTTGGGGGCAGAGAAATGCTCGAAGCTGGGGATGCCGTACCAGACATGATCTGCCGGGGTTCCATTCATCTTTGCCAGGCGGCCTTTGAAATTGGCCAGATCAAATGATATTACCCTCCACTTGTCAGCGGGCATTTTGCGAGTTATAAACTTTGTATAGTCAGCTATCCCGCACATTATAGGATTATATGTTCCAACAAAATAGATGGATTTCACTTAACCTCTCCTTTCATACGGTAATTGCGTCTTCTGCCGTGACCTCACCATTTTTATCCGAATCGTAATTGCTTTTCATTTGATGCAAGGAACGCTCAAATTCTCTGGCAGCACGGTAATTTTCCATCTGACCAAGATATGTCCTGTAACCACACTGAAGACACATGAGAAACGACCCATCAGGATCACTATCGAAAAAAATATCGCCTTTACATCTTGGACATAGCTTGAATCCATACATTATGCCCACCTCTTTTCAAGACTACTCTATATATCAGGCCGGTGAATCCAGTATCGTCGGTTTTGTCCTGATCAATAACACCGGCCTGGAAATACCCTCCACAACCTTGTTGGCAACACTGCCAAAAGCCCAGTGGTTGAACCCGGAATAACCATGAGTTGACATCGCAACCAATGCAATATCGTTCGATTCGGCATATTTGATGATCTCATCTGCCGCTTTCCCGGTAGCTGTCTTCCAGGAAACATTCAAACCATCCATTCCGATCAGCGTTTTCATGTTTTCCAGATATCGATTGATACTCTCTCCCGTGCGGCTTAACGCCTCCTTACGAAACTGCTCCCAGTAAGGGATGAGTTCAGGAACCATTTCGCCATGAAACTCGGCAGCCTCATTGACCCTGAACAATACGGTTTCATTAGTAAAGGCGTCTGCCAGATTTATGACATACGGAATAGACGCTTCGGAAAACCTTGATCCATCCAGCAAAACCATAGTTTTCCCGTTACCATTAAGGCCATTTTTTGAGGACATGGCCTTCACCAGCAGCAACGGCACATACGATTCATGCATCACCTTATTGCTGACGCTTCCTGCATTCCATCGACTTATCCCTGTACTTCCGTGAGTTGACATCATAATCAGTCCAATCCCATTTTTTTCCGAAAAGTCCACGATCTGATTGGAAGCATCCCCTGTGGTGACAATCGGCTTTGCCTTTATTCCGATTGCCTGCAACTCATCTGTCTTTTCCCCAAGATATTCACAGATGCAATGCTCTGCTCCTTTATTCGGACAAACCGAAAAAAGCACCACTTCATTGTCCAGTTTGCCGGCAATCTTTTTAACATATGGGATGACCTTTTCAGCTAATTCCGAACCGTCCAGTGTGACCAGTATCTTGTTCAACAAATTCCCTTTCCCTCACGTGAATAGATTCTGCCCGTGTTTTTTGCTATGGGGGTAATTGCGGACGAATCAACAGAACCGGCTGTGACGAACTTTCCAATATCTTTGAAGTAATGCTCCCGTAGGGAATTTTCTTACTACCGATATGCCCATGAGTTGTCACCGCAATCAGCCCGATAGAATTAGCCTCGGCATATTGCGTTATGGTCTCATACGGTTTTCCTACCAGGACTGATGACGTGGCATTGACTCCCTTGTCATGCAAAGAGGTTTCCCTCGCGTTAATGTATTCTCCTGCCTTTGCCATCATCACTTGAGCGAGGTCATCTTCATGATCTTTCAGGGCAACTCCTGCGGCATAGCTGGCAACCGGAATCGGGGGAGTTATCAGCGGTTGCACAACTTGTATTGGGAAGACCCGGCTTTCAAATGCGGTAGCCAATTGCTCCACGTATGGCATCACACTTTCCGCCAGAGGTGACCCGTCCAGAGGAACAAGGATCGACCGGAAGGTCCGATCAGCGACCAGCTCTCCCGAGGCCACAGCCCTTATCAGCAGCACCGGAATTGGCGATTGCTGCATGACTTTGGCGGCAATACTTCCCACCGTCCAAATCCCTGGGCCGCTGGTCCCATGTGTGCATATGATAATCAATCCAATATCATTTTCTTCGGCAAACTGCAGTATTGCATTAGACGCACTATCCCGAACAACCGCTGTATTTGACTTGACCCATTCAATGCCGAGTTCCTCTGATTTCTTATCCAGATATGATCTGAACGGATATTCAAATCGATCGCCCTCTTCCAGCGCTGTAAACAGGGTCACATCGCTCCCGAATTTCCTGGCCAGATGTTCGGCAAAAGGCAGGGCCTTTTCGGCTGTCTGAGAACCATCCAGTGGGACGAGTATCTTCTGAAACATTTCTCCCTCCTTAGATTTTTTTAACTGTGGTGTTGAGATCTCACCTCAACAGCGTAGCCTTTCTCCTTCAGTTCGTTTACAATAGCGGTGGCATTCTCCGTATTCAGGTGGATTATGCAATCTTCTTTCTTCGTTCCGGGAGGAGTTACGTGGAATAAGGATTGCACCCCAACCCCCTGCCCGATAATAATGCTCAACACATCCTTGATATCCCCGGTTTTAGCCGGTTCAAATAAATGAAGCCGTACCCCCATTTGGCCAAAACCCAGAATACTGGTAGTAATCTTGTATATGTCCCTGCCCACGGCTATACCAACCAGCTTATCCGGCTTGTTCCTATCGACCACCAGCAATGTGCCTATCCTCCGGTCCTGCGCTTTATTAAGGGCTGCTTCCACCGTCATATCATCATCAATAGTGACAAGAGCCTTTTCCATAACGTTTTTTACCTTCATCTTACAAACCAGGAAATGGAATTCACGAACAGTTAGAGATCCGGAGGGAGATACTATTGCATCTCTGATTCTATTTCTGGTGACCAACCCGACCAGTTTCCCGTGATCCACAACCGGCAAACGGCGGATTTTATTATCTTTCATGAGCTTCTCTGCATCGTTGAGAAAAGCGTTGCTGCTGACAGTGATAAGCCTGGTATTCATATAGTCCCGGATGTACATTTAACCTCTCCTTTGAGGGCTTCACTCGAGTTGTGGATCGAGACTGGAATTATGGAAATTTTGTTCACCCTCAAAAAAACTTTCGGAGGGGAAAATCCAGAAGGGATTTTCCCCGGCCTATGTCCGGATACTTCTATGACACAACTTCAGGAAACCCTTGCAAGTTCAGGGGTATTTTTGAACTTTGACTCGTTTTGTTTGGTCAGAACGACGACTGCCAGCGCCGGGCTTTCATAAAGCAAATTATCAAGTGTCAGAATCCCAAATAGTTTTCCATTCTGTACTACCGGCATATATTGCGACTCGTGTTTTGCCATGATTTTGGCAGCATCGATTATGTCGGCTCCGGGAGAAATCTTTGGCAGGCCATTATGCATGAGGGCTCCGGCTGACTGCCGTTTGGGACTATGATTGGCCGAGGCAATACAGTCAATAATATCCTCTCTGGTTACTACTCCCCTGTACTTGCCATTCTCACAAACGGTTATTATTTCAGCCTTGCAATTTCTCATCTTGCGTGCAATATCTATGATTGAAGTAGTCGGTGTCACAGAGAAAACATCTCTTTGCATAACTTCACTAACTTTCGACATTTTTCACTCCTCAATAGTCCTTAAGAATAATCAAGCGGAGAGATGAAGTTTGACCCGTGCGGAATTATCAAGAAGCAACATGCAGTCCCGGGCCAGGGCCTCCGGGTTATCGATTATAGACCCGTAAGGCTCCTTTTCCGGCGGCTCGCTGCTGAGCACCATTTCTCTCCACAAAGCGCTCGCAGGACGATCCAATCCCCTTCTGTTCAGTTCCTGTATTATTCCCAGAACTTCTTTCTCTTTCCCTAATTTCACCGCATGCTCGACTTCGATCTTTATAACCACTTTTTCTCTCCTTTTCTTCTTATTTAATTCTTATGAGTTTGATTAAAAAAATATATTGCCCACCACGGTATTTCATACCTCATCCAGCCGACTTTTTCCGGGAAACTCAGAACTAGATATGCATTGAGAGTATCGTTCATTAGCTTTTTCTACCTTGATTCTTTTGATACTTATATCCGGGTAAACTCTGATAAACTCCCTTCCCCCATCTACCGCAAATCATGCATTTATACTTTCTGCTCCCTTTCCATGCCCACTTATATTAGGAGATTTTTATGCGTGTGGTGCTCAGGCTGCGATCTCAGTCCACCCTTCGTCTGGAGAGATTCCGGATAACTTCTCTCGCCTGAGCACCAAATTAAGATTAGTACTTTTGGGCTATTTCCCACATCCGCTGTCAGGCCTGTTCTAAAATGGTGGTACCGCCGGGATTTTCCTGCCATTTCTGCGGACGTTGCGTCGGGGACTTTGCCCTGATTCACTAAGCATAATCTACGCCATTTTGTAAGCATGTTCCCAAGTCTCAATACAATGTGCTAATATAATCTCAAAATCATGAATGTCACCAGGATTCTCATTGCTGATGATCATCCTGTTTTTCGAGATGGTATCCGAAAGCTTCTCGAAGAGCAGGAAGAGTTGCAGGTAATAGGCCAGGCTGATGATGGTGAAGACGCTGTCAGGTTGGCCCGCGAGTTGAAACCCGACTTGGTCATCATGGATATCATCATGCCTGAACTCAACGGGATTGATGCAACCAGGCAAATAAAGGAATCCCTTCCGGGCACAGCTATTCTTTTACTCAGCGGATACAATTATGAATCATATGTTCTGGCTGCGCTTCGAGCCGGTGCAGCCGGGTTTTTATCCAAAGGTGCGCGCAGCAAAGAATTGCTTGACGCCATAAAAGCAATCCAGTCAGGTGAGCCGGTTTTGGATCAGTCGGTTGCGTACAAAATACTCACACGCATGGTGTCTGCCAATGATCCCGATGCGACCCCCGTCTTAGAGGAGTTGCATGAAAGGGAACTGGAAGTCCTCAAACTGGCAGCTAAAGGCATGACCAATCGAGCAATTGCAGAAGAACTCTTCATCAGTGACCGTACTGTGCAAAGCCATTTTTCCAATATCTTCCGCAAGCTCAATGTCAGTTCTCGTACCGAAGCGGTGCTTCGTGCCCTGAAAGAAGGCTGGCTTTCACCGGGAGATTTACCCTAGTTTACCGGTCAGATAACAGGAGCACCTGTCCGGCGAGCTGGGAAAAGATTAATGCATTAATTTCAGGAAATGACAACTACAATTAGAAACCCCCACTTATGGGCAATTGCTGCCCTGACAACCCTGGTTGGACTTGGCTATTATGGTGAGCAGGTCGGATTCGGCAACGAGTTCTTCAGTTCGGACTACACCCATGACCTGCATCGCGGATTGCTCCTGATTCCCATGCTTTATGCTGCTGCCATCTTTCGTCTCAGGGGCGCTGTGGTTTTATCTGTAATCGCTTTCTGCATCGTGATACCGCGGGGCCTTATGATCACTGAAAACCCCGATCCCTTGCTGCGGCCCATTGTGGTCATGATAATCGCCAGTATAGCCGCTCTTCTGCTCGGAATCGAACGCGGTCGAAGCCAGCGCCTGGCTGCCGAAATGGTCCAACGGCAACGGGCGGAGCATAAAATCCGACACATCAATTCGGTATTGCATGCTATTCGCAGTGTCAATGAACTAATCGTTCAGGAAAAGGACCGGGATCAGTTGCTTCGGAGCGTTGGCGAAAGCCTGATCCAAACACGCGGTTATTATAATGCCTGGGTTGCTCTTCTCGACGATTCCGCCAAATTTGCAGCCAGCGCCGAGGCCGGTCTGGGAGAGAAATTTTCGGCCATGCTTAATAAAATGGGGGGTGGCGAACTGACGTCATGTGGCCGGCAGGCCCTTTCCCAGCCGGGCGTAGTGATAATTAACGACCCATCTATTACCTGCATTGATTGTCCGTTATCAGCCGATTACGGCGGCAGAGGGGCCATGACAATAAGGCTGGAATATGAAGGAAAAGTCTATGGCCTGCTGTCCGTTTCCATCCCGGCAGATCTTATTGGTGAGGAAGATGAACAGAACCTGTTCAGCGAGGTGGCTTCAGATATCGCCTTTGCTTTGCACGATATTGAACTGGAAGAGGAGCGCGATCAGGCACAGAAGAACCTGCGCTTTGAAAGGGAGCAGCTCATCTCCATTTTCGACGGCATGGATGAGGTTGTTTACGTTGCCGACCCCGAAACCTATGAAATGCTGTATATGAACGGAAAAGCCAAAAGCCAGTGGGGAGACGGGGTTGGGCAGAAATGTCATCGTGTTCTACAGGACCTCGATTCGCCCTGCCCGTTTTGCACCAACGACCGCATATTCGGCCCGGGCCTGGGCGAACCTTACATCTGGGAATTTCAGAATACCGTCAACCAACGCTGGTACCGCTGTATCGACAAGGCCATACGCTGGCCGGACGATCGGATGGTACGCATGGAGATAGCCATCGATTTCACCAGTTCAAAGGAAGCGGAGGAGAAAATCCGCAAACTGAACGCTGAACTTGAACAGCGAGTGGTGGAGCGTACCGCCGAGCTTGTTGCCACCAACAAGGAACTGGAAGCCTTCAGTTATTCGGTGTCTCATGACCTTCGGGCTCCCTTGCGCAGTATCGATGGATTTGGGCAGGCGTTGCTGGAAGACTACAATGATAGATTGGATGAACAGGGTAAGGATTATCTGCAACGCATGCGCGCAGCCAGCCAGAAAATGGGGAACCTCATTGATGACCTTTTGGGGCTTTCCCGCGTTACCCGTAGCGAGATGCACCGGGAGACGGTCAACCTCAGCCAGGTAGTGCAAAGAATTGCCGCGGAGTTACGACAACTCGAACCGGAACGGCAAATCGAATTTGATATTGCCGAAGGAGTGGCAGCTTATGGGGATGCCCACCTGCTGTACGTGGCGCTGGAAAACCTGGTGGAAAACGCCTGGAAATTTACCCGAAAACACCCCGCCGCCAGAGTGGAATTCGGGATGACCGAAAACGAAGGCAGGCAAGCCTATTTCGTACGCGATGACGGGGTAGGCTTTGATATGGCCTACGCTGGTAAACTGTTTGGGGCTTTTCAGCGCCTGCATGATATGAGAGAATTTGAGGGAACCGGCATTGGCCTTGCCACGGTGCAGCGGATCATCCACCGTCACGGAGGCCAGGTATGGGCCGAAGGAGCGCCGGGAAAAGGGGCTACATTCTACTTCACGTTGAAGTAAAACAAGGAGGGTTATGAAAAACAAAATCATATTGCTCGTGGAAGACAATCCTGACGATGAGGAACTGACAATTCGAGCGCTGAACAAAAACAACATTATGAATGAGGTAGTGGTGGCGCGTGACGGGGCCGAAGCTCTCGATTACCTCTTCGGAAAGGGAAAGTATGAAGGCCGCGATTTGAACTTAATGCCCGAAGTTATTTTGCTGGACCTGAAACTGCCCAAAGTGGATGGACTTGAAGTCCTCAGGCAGCTTCGCAGCAATGAGCTGACAATGTCCCTGCCGGTGGTGGTGCTGACATCTTCAAAAGAAGAAAGAGATCTTATAGAAAGCTACCGGCTGGGGGCCAACAGCTATGTTCGCAAACCGGTTGATTTCAGCCAGTTTACCGAGGCTGTGCGGCAATTGGGATTATACTGGCTGGTTCTCAACGAAACACTACCAACAAGAAAATAGGCAGCCTGAATGGATAAAGGACTCCGCGCACTCCTGGTTGAAGATTCGGAAGACGATGCTCTGTTGCTGACCCGTGAGCTGCGGCGAGGGGGCTACGAGCCACTTGTGGAACGGGTAGATACTGCCGAAGCAATGGCAGCAGCATTGGACAGGCAGGCATGGGATATCGTTATCTGCGATTACGTTATGCCGCATTTCAGCGCACCCGACGCTTTGAGTTTGCTCGAAGAAAGAGATCTTGATCTGCCATTTATCATAGTATCAGGAGCTATCGGTGAAGAAGCTGCGGTGAAAGCCTTAAATGTTGGTGTAAAAGCCGGTGCGCAGGATTTCATAATGAAAAACCGCCTCGCAAGGCTTGTCCCGGCCATCGAGCGAGAGCTGCGTGAATTCGGTGAACACCAGGAACGCATACAGGCTGAGGAAGCCCTGCGCCAGAGTGAGGCCCGGTATCGGGCCCTGTTCGATAATACCAGCGATAGCATCGTTGTCCGGGACCTCGAAGGCAACATAATCATGGCTAACAATGCAATGGCAGATCTGACCGGCTATGCGATTGATGCCCTGATGAAAATGAATATCTCACATTTATTCTCATCATCGAGTTTTGAAAATATCATGGAAAAGCAGGATGATCTGCTTAATGAAGATGAAGATACCAGTGGCGAACGTTACGAAATAACCTTAATCCAGCATGACAAATCCGAGCGGATTGTTGAATCGAGAATCAGCCTGCTAACTGATGATGGGCAAACTAACCTTGTTTTGGCAACGATGAGAGATGTAACAAGTGAAAGAAGAGCCAGAGATGCTATTCGTGCCTATGCTCTTCAAATTACTCAGGCACAGGAGGCAGAACGCAAACGTATTGCCCGTGAATTGCATGATGAGACAATACAGGATTTGGCCGGCATAGGAATGACTGTAGATTCGTTAATGAATATGCACTCTTTCTCTTCCAAAGACGATTTAAATCGTTTAGAAGATCTGCGCAACAGTATTGACGGTGCGCTGCAGAGGCTGCGTTATCTCACTCAAGATTACGCCCTCCAATGCTGGAAGCGCTAGGATTGATAGAGTCTTTGCAATGGTTGATTGATAACCTGAGAGTGAAATCCGGTATAGATGCTACTCTTGAGGTGACAGGTGAATATTATCGTTTCCCTCCCGATACTGAAGTAATGTTATTCCGTATTGCACAAGAAGCATTGAACAACGTTCGAAAGCATTCCAGAGCTAATGAAGCTACAGTGAAAATGGAATTCATGCCTCAAAAAACGATACTGAGTATCAGGGATAATGGCCAGGGGTTTAAATTGAACGAGAAAGTTGGTGACGAGTATTCTGATCTGTCTAAGCTGGGTTTAATCGGAATGCAGGAACGGGCACGATTACTCGGCGGCACTCTTATGATAGAATCGGAAATCGGCAAAGGCACAACCGTAGCGGTAGAAATCCAGGGAACCTGAATTCCATCCTATACCTAACGTTGGGAGTGGTACAACAATAGGGGGCAGGTCAATCGTGCCGGAACGTGAAGAATGTCTAAACGATTCCACCCATGAAAACTCCAAGTGATT
>Ga0180431_10004622_pt1 | contig 17112 bp, 11 predicted proteins | sample SS_ome_11_FD_132459 | JGI IMG/M metagenome (GOLD analysis project Ga0180431, IMG submission 132459) | Hypersaline lake sediment archaeal communities from the Salton Sea, California, USA - SS_1_MS_1 metaG | ecosystem: Environmental > Aquatic > Non-marine Saline and Alkaline > Hypersaline >... | reverse complement strand
GAGTACAAGTCAGTCAGCATTGATGGCAAGAACATCGGCACCAAAAACGCCAGCTACACCCGCTTCTACGAATACCCACTGAAAGAGTATGACAGCAAGTACATTATGCTCTATTCGGGATACGCCCAGGAAGAGGGTATCCGCAGCGTCTGGCTGGCTCACTCCAGGGATGCCGAAAACTGGACTCAATTGAAGACGCCGTTAGTGGGGCCGGTCCCGGGAGAGGATGATACTATCTATTGTGCCTCCTTGTTGCAGTGGGACGGCAGAAACTTCATTGTCTATCAGGACAACACGGGCTGGAGAGGCGGCAATGTCAAATATGTCGAGGTCGACGGCGAACTCCATCCGGTGGGAAACAAAGGAGAGCGTTTCATCCTCATGGATCCGCCACCGACTCTTAACGAACGTTACCGTTCGGCCGAGTTCTATCTGGAAGATGACACGTTTTACATGTACTCTGGCGCTGGCTCCAAGCCCAGGATTTATGTGTATGCCACTGCAGAAGCGAGAGACCCCTTACCAAAAACAGACAAAGGTAGAACCAAGAAGAGTAATCCTCTATCGACAGATAGAAAGCAAGTTGTGAATGGTGAGCCTGGATCATTGGATGATATTCTCAAGGGCGTGGAATTGGAGACGGTCTATGAAACCACTTTCGAGGAGTCGTTACGTATTATCCATGAAAGTGAGCTGATCGAAGACAAGAAGATTGTCCGTGAGCCGCCAAAGGATATCGATTGGGTTCTGGAAGGCCCGGGTGAAGTTCTCGTCAAATCGGGGCGTATGCACATAAAGAACAGCCCGGACGGAAACTGCGTCCTGTGGAACACTCGTGAATTCCCTGAGAGTTTCGTTGCCGAATGGGATTTCAAACACCATTATCCTCAGGGGCTGGCTATTTTGTTCTTTGCGGCACAAGGAGTAGAGGGTGGCAGTATTTTTATGCCCGGATTGCCCAGGCGGGGTGGTAATTTCGGCAAGTATACCCGTGGTAAGATACTCTGCTACCATACTTCATATACCGCTATTAGCGAGGACGGCGTACCTCGCGGAGAGACCCACCTGAAGAAAAATGACGGAGATGCTAATCAGGAAACAGGAAACAAAGTCGCCCAAGGGCCGAGTACAATCGACGGCAAGGCGGGCAGGCCTCACCGAATCAGGGTCGCCAAACTGGGTGCTCGCGTCATCCTGGAAGTCGATGGTGAAATCTCTTTTGACTGGACCGATCTCGGCGAGAAGGGAGGAGCCCCTTATGGAAGCGGTCAAATCGGTTTTCGCCAGATGCGACACACCATCGAGGCCAGTTACGGAGGTTTCAAAGTGCAGCGTGTGAAGCTGCGGGCAGATTAACTCATGAGGGTCCCTGGATGAATATGATGGACAGTATTAGGAAAGTGCATATGGTTAAATCCCTGTTGGTAATTGCGGCATGTCTATTGAGCCTGTCTCCGGCTTTTCATGGAGAGGCTCAGGCCGCGAGTCGGTTCCCGTCTGTGGATGAGCTGGCGACTGAGGATAAACTTCCTGATCCGTTTCAGTTTTTTGACAGCGATCGCCGGGTGAGAAACAAAGAGGATTGGCAGGAGCGACGGGCTGAGATGCTTCGGATGATCCAACATTATGTCTCAGGGCCAGCATTCCCGCAGACCCATAACGCTAAGCTTGAGAACCTGGAATCAACGAAGGTCTACAACGGCAAAGCGACCCATTACGCCGCGAGCCTGGTGGTCGGACCCGATCATGCGATTAAATGCACATTTGAGTACGTCATGCCGAACACGGATGGGGCGAAACCGCTTCTGTTCTATATCTGCCATAGACGCGAATCTGCGGAGGAAACTGCTGCGTGGCGAGAGAGGATCATCAACCGCGGCTATGCCTTTGCATGGGTAATCCCGGGGCAATTCAATGGGTATGATGACCACGGGCCGGTGAAAGATGCGTTTCCCGAGATCAAGAGCAATACGATGATGGCGTGGATCTGGGGGATCAACGAAGTGATCCGTTACCTGGATGAAACGCACGAGATCGACAAGTTGATTGTCACGGGTACCTCGCGTTTTGGAAAGACCGCGTCAATGGCCGGAGCCGTGAATGATCGCATAGATTTGACGGTACCGGTTACGGGCGGCTTTGGGGTACGGCGGTTCAACGTCAGGGACCAGAAGCAACCGGCATCTGCTTTTGACGGACGATGCTGGTCAAATGACGTATTCCCCACTTTTGCGGGCCGGCTCAACAAACTGCCGGTAGACCAGCATTTTGTCGGCGCGTTGATTGCGCCCCGGGGCTTACTGGCAATTATGGGCCAGGAGAACAACGACAAAAACGTGGGGCACATCGAAGCCTATGAGGCCCTGGTGCCGGTCTTTAAGTGGCTTGGTGCGCAAGACAAACTCGGATTGTACAACCATGCGCCACTGGGACACGGCATCACAGAGGGTGATTTCTTCACCATACTTGATTTTGCCGATCAGATCTTCTACTGCAAGAAACCGAAAAGCGGCAAGACATTCGATCAGATCAGCAATCCCGATCTGGTCGGGTTCGAATGGGAGGTTCCGGTACACTAGGAGAAGAGAGTAGAATTGGTGTGTTAATCTGATAATGAGGGCAATGAGGTTACATAGATGCGGACGAGCAGCATGAAAACGTTGATTTCAAAAGCCGGTTTCATCCCAACCAGCCTGGTACTTCTTCTGTGTGCCTCTGCCGCGCTCCAAGCGGAGAAACGGCCCAATATCGTTCTGGTTATGGCAGACGATCAGGGCTGGGGGCAGGTTGGTTATAACGGGCACCCGCTGTTGAAGACGCCAAATCTGGATGCGATGGCGGCTGAGGGGCTTCGATTCGACCGGTTCTATGCGGCCGGGCCGGTTTGCTCGCCGACACGTGCATCTGTGTTGACGGGCCGGACACACAATCGGACCGGCGTACCATCGCATGGGAAACGGTTGTGCCTTCAGGAAAAGACTCTTCCGCAAGCCCTCAAGAAAGCCGGTTACACAACGGCCCATTTCGGCAAATGGCATCTCAATGGCGTGCGGGGTAATGGCATTCCCGTTCTGGGCGACGACCTGAACCATCCGGGGCATTACGGGTTCCAGGTGTGGCTTTCGGTCACCAACTATTTCGACATGGATCCGTTGATGAGCCGCAACGGAAGATTCGAATACTTCAAAGGCGACTCCTCAGAGGTCATAGTCGCCGAAGCTCTCAAGTTCATGAAAAAACAGAAAGACTCTCCATTTTTCGCCGTGATATGGTACGGATCTCCGCACGCTCCGTTTCATGCCCATGGTGAAGATCGCAAGGGATTCCCCGAAGGAAAACACGGTGACCAGCTTGGAGAAATTGTGGCTATCGATCGCAGTGTTGGGGCGTTGAGGCAGGGATTGCGGGATATGGGTATCGAAGAAGACACATTGGTTTGGTACACCAGTGATAATGGTGGACTCAATATTGATCCTGATTCCTGTGGTCACCTGAGGGGACACAAAGGTTCGGTCTTCGAAGGTGGCATCCGTGTTCCAGGCATCGTCGAATGGCCGGGGCGCATCAAACCGACGATCACGGACTTGCCCGCTTCGACGATGGATATCATGCCCACGATCGTTGACTTACTCGACCTGCCTGAAGATTCCATGATGTCGGTGCGGGACGGGGAGAGCATCCTGGCTCTTTTCGACGGAGAGACCCCGAAACGAAATCGTCCGATCCCGTTTATCTTTCTGAGGAATATGGCCCTGATCGATGGGAACTACAAACTACTGAGCACGAGCAAGACGCGGAATGATTCGTGGCAATTGTATGATTTGGGCAAGGACCCCAGCGAGAAGAATGACATATCCGCGGAGCTTCCTGAGCGTTTCGCGAAGATGAAGGCTGAAGCAGAAGCCGTTATGCGTTCAGTAGAAGCCAGTGCTGAAGGCAAGGACTATCCGGAAGGCAGAGTGATTCAGCCGGAGCGAAGCGCGTTCTGGCGAGATATGGAAGAGTACAAGCCACACTTTGAGACCTTTATCCGGCTCAAACCAGACTTCGTGGTGCCGGTCAACAAGAGCAAAGAGAGGAAAGGTCGTGACTAATGCTCAGTCGAAGCCAACTTACTCCACAAGGCAGTGTGGAGTAAGCAGAACACCGGGGATGTAAATGAAGTTGATTCATATAGTATTGATTGTTGTAACTGCAATTGCCTCTGCCTCTGCCGTCGGGGCGGAGAAGCCGAATATCATCTTTATCCTTACAGACGATCAGGGCTATGGCGACCTCGGCTGCTTTGACGCGCAAGATATTGCCACACCAGCCATCGACAAGCTCTGCAAAGAAGGCATGAAGTTTACTTCCTTTTATGTGCACAACCGCTGCTCGCCGACACGCCTGGCCTTCATGACCGGTTGTGTTGCCCACCGCGCAGGGACGGACAACGTCATCTATCGAACAGAAGGTATCGGGATCCATGACAACGAGATCACCGTCGCGGAGAAATTGAAAGAGGCCGGCTATGCGACCGGGATCGTCGGCAAATGGCATCTCGGGGAGTTCGAGCAATTCAACCCTGTCAATCACGGCTTTGACAGCTTCTTCGGCTTTCAGGATATCGACGCGGATCGAGGCGATGTGCTACTACGCGACAAGGAGATCGTCGAGAGAGGCGTGAGGAAGACAGATGGCGTGTACTCGCCAAGGCTGTTGGCCGCCGGGATCAAGTTCATTAAGGCCAATAAGGACAAGCCGTTCTTCCTTTTCTACTCGTCTCCGCTGCCCCATGTGAAATGGATCCCAAATGAGAGGTTCAAGGGCGCTTCAAAGCAAGGGACCTATGGGGATGTCATCCAGGAGATCGACTGGCAGGTCGGTGAGCTCATGAAGACGCTGGATGAACTCAACCTCGCCGACAAAACGCTCGTGATCTATACCTCCGACAACGGCCCGCAGTTGAATGTGGACGGTCATGGAAGTGCAGGGGTGTTGCGTGATGGGAAGTGGACCGATTTTGAAGGGGGGATTCGCGTACCCTGCATTATGCGTTGGCCAGGGGTGATCCCGGCAGGCTCTGTTAACAATGAGATTACTAGCATCATGGACATGCTCCCCACCCTCTGTGGCTTGGCGGGGGTCGAGGCGCCCACGGATCGGGTCATCGATGGGCGTGACATACGTCCTTACATGGAGGCAAAGGCGGTAGGGTCGCCGATTCATGAGACCTACATCGTTCCCGACAAGACGGTTCGCTGCAATGAGTGGAAGCTCTTTGTCTCCGGCCAGAAACCGGGCGGCAACGTCAAGGATGGCAGGGGCAAGCAGGGTCGTCTACCGGCCAGGGCGGGCTCGCTGTTCAACCTGAGGGATGATCTGGGCGAAACAACAGATGTCTCGGCAAGCCATCCTGAGAAGGTCACAGAGCTGACCAGGATGATGGAGGCGTTCATGAAGGAACTCGCTGCCAATTCACGACCGATCGGAAAGGTCGAGGGCTTTGCACCGCCTGAGAAGGAAAAGAAAGAAAGACAAGAAGAATAAGAAAAGGCAATGGTGACGTAAATATGACTCGCTCAACAAACGATTGGATTTCTCTCAGATCCACTGTAATGACGCTCTTTCTTGGTGCGATCATCACTTCCGGCGCGATGGGCGTCTCGCGGCCAAACGTGATTCTGATCATGGCCGACGACATTGGCGCAGAATGCCTGGGCTCTTATGGCAGCACCATCTACACCACGCCAAACCTGGATCGAATGGCCGAAGAAGGTGTTCGCTTTGATAACGCCTACGCCACGCCCTTATGCACACCGACGCGGGTGATGATAATGAGCGGGCTCTATCCCAACCGGACTGGATTTCGCACATTGATAGGCAAGGGGCCGGGCGTGCGCATGCCCGCAAAGATCAAGACGTTCGGGCACTATTTCAAAGAGGCCGGTTACCAGACTGCGATAGCCGGCAAATGGCAGCTCGGCAAGTTCGACGAATATCCCGCCCAGCCGGTCGAGCATGGTTTTGATGAGTTACAAGAAAGGGTTCTTCGTCCGAGACAAGCGCTTCCGACTCCACGAGGATGGCAAGCTCTATGATATTCCCGTAACCTCTGACCAGCAGCGATACAGCGAGACGGTGAGCACTCGCCCGGAACACGAATTCCACCGACAACGCCTTCAGACAATTCTGGACGGACTCATGGCGATCACGGATGAATACAGTGGGGCAACTCATCCAACATCAGAGAGCCAACGCTAAGAGAAGAAGAGGAGAACACTCCTACAACCCGGGCCTGCCACCGCCTGCTAACGTGCAGATTTCTGCAACTGACCACTTGGCGTCATGTCTGCCTTGATATCACCCAGCGCAAATTGGATCCCGTCCAGGTAAAACTGAAGCAGCTTGGGGTCCTGAAAAATGTGGCGTTTGTGCCCCAGCGAACAATAGAAGATCCGCCCCTTGCCGTGCTGCTTGACCCACGCCACTGCGTTATCCTTGTCCTCTCGCCGTCCCTTGTCCGCCGTCTTCGTCATGTCCAGGCTCAGTAAGACACGCAGATTGTCCCGAGAGTATATCTTGGTGAACTGATAGATCTCGTCGTTTACCGTGAAGCCTTTACTGTCAAAAACTCTCGTCAGGCGATGTTTCGGATCGTCGATCTTCACGCCGACCTCCTCCGACCACGGATGGCCCGAGAAGTAGCCTCCGAATATCTCGCCGAACTTGTTGTCCGTCGCCGCATGAATCCCCACCAGTCCACCTCCATCAGCAACATACGCACTGAGATTCTCCACCCAGCTCTTGCCGTTCGCCGAGACACCCTGTCCGCCTGTTGAGTTGTTCACGCAGACAGCGTCAAAGGCTTTGAGCTTTTCCGGCACCAGCATCTTTGACACAGTTTCCTTATCGCGGGCAAACTCGACTTCGAATGCTCCTGTCTGCTTGGCCATGATCTGCAATGCCGCCTCGCCTGCAAACCGTCCCCGGTCATGACTCTGATACGTCAGGATAAGCATCTTGCGAGGCTTGGCCGGCTGGACACTCGGCTTCTTTGGCACCGCGGCCTCTATCTTCGCCAATTCCTCGCCGGTAGGGTCTGCCGGCCTACGAGAGATCTCCTGGCACAAGATGACTGATCCGGCAAACATGACTATCAGAACCGACAACAATACGCTACGTTTCATGGCCAACCCTTTCGTTCAGAGGCACCTTCGAGCATCAGAGAGCACATTCATTATAGCGGCTATGCCTCTGGGCCGCAATCGCGTCGAGTGGAGACACTTGAAGGTTACGAGGGGAGTCCTTACAATATGGATGTGTACGGAACGAAAACAATTATAGAAGAAGGTTGAAACAGTGGAAAAACTATCACGCAGATCATTCTTAGAAGCAAGTGCCGTAATGGGGGCTTCGTTTGTCTTGCCTCGTTTTGCCATTGGCCGGGCGGGAGCCAGTGCCGGCTCGAAGATCAATGTAGCTCTTATTGGCGCAGGGGGCATTGCGAGGACCTGCTATGCGGAGTGCCGGCAGCAGAACGTCGTGGCGATTGCAGACGTGGATCAGGCCAGAGGGTCCGACGGGTTCGAGGCGTTTCCCAAAGCGAAACGTTACAAGGATTTCCGTAGGTTGCTTGACGCCCATCACAACGAATTAGATATGGTTATTGTCAGCACGCCGGACCACACCCATTTCCCCGCGACCTACGCCGCCATGGAACGCGGCGTCGCGGTGCATACTCAAAAGCCGCTGACGCACAATATCTGGCAAGCGCGGACCCTCCAGAAGGCGTATCACAAGTTCGGCGTTCAAACGGTGATGGGGAACCAGGGGCACAATTTCGAAGGGATGCGTCAGATACGCGAGTGGTACGAGGCGGGATTGATCGGCAAGGTGCGCGAGGTGCATGCGTGGACAAACCGCACGACAAAGAACACCCTGAACGCCAGGATCACGTTACCGGCGGAGCCTATTCCGGGTACGCTAGATTGGGATCTCTGGACCGGCCCCGCCAAGCTCAATCCTTACAACAGCACGCTCTGTCCCTCAGGGTGGCGCTGGTGGTGGGACTATGGCCTGGGTGGTTTGGGTGATATCGGTTGTCATACACTCGATATCCCCAAGTATGCCATGGGATTGGGATATCCGTCCGTGGTCTATACGAATCATAAGATCAACTTCCAGCATCTCTATCACGACAAGCCGCGTAAGGAGGCCGGAGCGACCTATGTGTACGAGTATCCCGCCAGGGGCAGTAAGCCCGCCGTGGCGGTTTACTGGTATGAAGGTGGACACTTGCCCAGGCTACCCGGCGGTACGGTTGAGAAATATGGGCTCAGGACAATCCAGAGCGGGGGGTGTCTGATGGTGGGAGATAAGAACACCATTTACTCACCGGGGATGCGCCCCACCGCTCCGCGTCTGATCAAGGACTGGAGAACGATACGCAGAGCTTTACCGGAAAAAACAGTCCCGCGTGCCATCGGCAATCCCGTACAAGAAATTATGGCGGCAATTCGCGGCGATATTCGCAAACCTGGCTCAAACTTCGACTACGCGGTCCCGCTGACCGAAACCGTGATCCTGGGCACCATCGCTTTACGCTCGGGCAAGAGGGTTGAATACAATCCCGAAAGCATGACCTTCAAAGACAGCTCTTTGAATGGCTATATCAAAGAACCTGTGCGCAAAGGCTGGGAGTGCGGAGAAGATCTGCTGGGATGATGGCCCGACAATGCGCAAGTGATAGCTGAATTGACATGCTGAGATAGCAAGGAGAAGAGATTGTGAACAAAGCATTGGTGAAATTGTTGATCGTGGCGCTGTTTACGTCGCCTATATCGACATTTGGCAGAGAAATTCCCAGACAGGAAAGGATGAATGTCCTGTTCCTGGTTTCGGACGATCTAAACAGTTGGTTGCTGGGCGATACCAACCGGTATGCCGGCAAGGTGGTAGCTCCCAATCTCCAGCGACTGGCCGATAGCGGGGTACTGTTTACCCGCGCCTATACGGCCGCCCCGGTCTGCTCTCCATCCCGGACCGCGTTCTTTTCCGGAGTGGCCCCCTGGACATCGGGTCACTATCACAATACTCCGGGAGCCAACATAAGTGAGCCACTCAAGGAAGCCCTGTCATTGGCGGGGTTCTTCAAGAGAGCCGGTTATGACACCGCAGGATATGGGAAGATTACCCATGGATGGGATCAGAGAGAGCATTGGGATGAGAAGATCGGCCACAAACGAGATCCGGCTCCGCCGGGCGCCCCTCTGACGCCTGTAGGAAGAGGGGAACAGGACTGGGGCCCCATCCACCTGGCCGAAGAAGAGATGAATGATACGTTAATGCTCAACTACGCCGTCAAACAACTTCAGAAGAAGCATGATAGACCCTTCTTCATTGCCTGCGGCACGTTCAATCCGCACATGCCTTGGTATGTGCCCAAGAAATACTTCGACATGTTTCCTATGGACGAAGTTACCACGCCGGAATTGAAGGAAGATGATCTGGATGATGTTCCAGTGTTGGGGCGCCTATTGACCGCGGGCAAGAGTAAGTTTGTGGATGCCGTGCTCGAACATGGTCTGCACAAGCAAGGGGTCCAGGCCTATCTCGCGACCACGGCCTACGCGGATGCTCAAATGGGGCGCGTGCTCGATGCATTGGACAGGAGCCCCTACAAGGACAACACCATTGTCGTGTTCCTGACGGACCATGGCTTCCATTTAGCGGAAAAGCATCACTGGCAGAAGGCGACCCTCTGGGAGGAGGCGACGCACAGCCTGATGATGGTGCGGGTGCCGGGCCTGACTCCCGACGGAGGTGTGAGTCAACGATTCGTATCGCTCCTCGATATTTATCCGACCCTGGCTGAGTTGTGCGGCCTGAAACCCCCGGATTACTTGGATGGTCGTTCGCTGGTTCCCCTGCTCAAGAACCCGCAGGCAGAGTGGAAGAGTACCGCCATCACCGGCCTGACGAGTAAGCACGGGCCATGGCATCCCTACATCAGCATCCGCAATGAAATGGGACGCTATATTCGCTATAAGGACGGCCAGGAGGAATTCTATGATACCAACAAAGACCCTCACGAATGGACCAATATGATCGGCAATCCGGAGTATGCTCCGGTAATCAAAAAGATGCGGGTAGCGGTTCCGAGCCTATCAGAAGCAGCCGCGCCCTTGCCAAGTTTAATTGAGAAATGAGCGCGATCCATCATGCTGAGCCCCTTAAGCGGTGAGACACCGTTTGCAGAGGATTGCGATAGATCAGTAGGAAGGATGGTCTTGTGAAGATACTTGTTGTTCTGTTGATCCTTAATGCAGGAAACCAGGAGTCTTCTTTAACATTTCCGGATGACGCTCCGCAATGGTGGAAGGATTCCATGAAGACCCTGGATGAGCGGATGGAATGGTGGGAAGACGCCCGCTTTGGACTCTTCATGCACTGGGGTCCATATTCCGTCCTGGCAGGCGAATATAAGGACGACACGTATGGGGGGAGATATGCCGAACACATCGGCAAATTCAGCCGGATTCCGCGGGAAGAATATATTCGAAAGGCCGCGGGAATATTTCGTCCCGACCAGTTCAATGCTGACCAATGGGTACTTCTAGCCAAGAATGCGGGCATGCGTTATCTGGTGATCACGGCCAAACACCACGATGGATTTGCCACCTATCATTCCAAGCATTCCGAGTTTGATTTTGAAGATACCGCGAAATGGGATCGCGATCCGCTAATGGAGTTAAAGCAGGCCTGCGACAGGCACGGTATTGTCTTTGGCGTCTACTATTCCCACGTTCAGGACTGGTACGAGCAATATAACGTGGTCAACACCTGGGATTTCAGTCACCCACCCAAGAATCCAAGCAATTGGCATCAAAATCCGGAATGGAGGGATCATCTCGAAAGAGTCGAAACCGAATATGTGGATAAGAAGGCCATCCCGCAAATCAAGGAGTTGATCGAAGACTATGGGGTGAAGGTCTTCTATTTTGATACGCCGCCATACTTTCCGCACGAGCTGAATATGAAGATCTTAAAAGCTGCTCGAGACGCCGGCCCGGATGTGGTGATCAATGAGCGTGTGACGGATATCGACGGCTTTGGTGATTATCGTGGCGGGCCGGACACCCCTTATTTTTATCCTGTTTACAGGGAACGCTATTGGGAAGGCCAGCAGACCACGACGAACTCATGGGGCTACAACAAACATGATGAGGCGAACCGTAAGACCCCGGAATTTCTCCTGCGGATGCTGATTGATACCGTCTCCAAAGGAGGGAATTTTCTGCTCAACTTCAGCCCTATGGGCAATGGGGCGTTCTGCGAGGGGGATCTCAAGACTTTTGAGTACTTTGCTGATTGGGCCAGGGATCATGGCGAGTCCATCCATGGCGCTCATCGAAACCCGATTGCTTTCCAAGACTGGGGATTTATCACCACCAAAGACAATGTGCTTTACCTGCACGTGCAGGCCGATAAATGGCCGAAAGATGGTGTTCTCAAGCTAAGCGGCTTGGATAATGACATCCAGAAAGCCGCCCTGATGGTCGGCAACCAGCCCCTGAAATTTGAGAATATCGGAAAAGGACTCCACGCGATTCAGGTGCCGAGGAACCCGGCCCACCCGCTCTTCACCGGAATCAAGGTTGTCTGCACAGGAGAACTGAAAGGCGACGGGCACCGCCTGATCGATCCGCGCACCAGAAACCGCTTCTTTGGCTACGATACCACATTCTTTGGAGGCAGAGCCCGGCCCACCGGAGGTAAGAAGTCGGATGCTTACATTACTGCGATGGGATCTGGGTCAAGCATCACCTGGAAAGTGCGGGTGGACAAAGCCGCGACGTATAACGTCCAGGTTATCTATGACGCCATGCACCACGAAGGGTTGGGCAACAGGCCCTTAATGCTCTCAATCGGTGATCAGTCCGTCACCGGGAATATCATTGAAGAAAGCCAGGGCAGTGAAGAGCTCCGGTCATTTGAAATGGGGCTGAATCGCTTCCGCGAGGGAGATTACAACAGATTTCATCGCAAGAAACACCATGCGTTGGAAAAGGACCCTAAAAAGGTGTATAAGTCGGAATTTTTTGTCGTTCAGGAGCTGGGAAACATCACCGTGAAACCGGGTTCCTTCGACATGACCATTCAAGCGGCCGAAGATTGCCCGAAAAACGCGGCGCTCTTCGGCTTCAGAACCGTCTATCTCACACCTGTAGAGTAGAAAGATCCGTGTAAGGCATTTCGATAGAACGTTTTTGACTCTCGTTTCGGTGCTCTCAGAGAATTGCGCCGGAGCAGAGGAAGATGTCAATGAGGAGACTGCTATGACAATAGGCTGGAGAGATTTCTTAAGACAATGTGCTTTTGTGGCCGCAGTATCAGCGCTTGGCTGCTCTGCTGCCGCAACGGATAAGTCAGCAGGAAGCAGTTCGACCGATTCCAGAATGGACAAGCCCAATATCGTGTTTATCTTGGCGGACGATCTGGGGTACGGTGATCTCGCCTGTTACGGACATCCGTATGCGCAGACGCCGGAACTGGACAAGCTGGCGTCCGAGGGAACGATGTTCCACCGTTTCTATGTCACAGGTGTGACCTGCTGTCCAAGCCGGACGGGATTCATGACCAGCAGGCACCCGGCCAGCTATCCCAAATACATGGCTGAATTCGGTTTTGCCGGACGCGTGACCGTAACCGAACTGCTTCAAAAGGCCGGTTATCGAACCGGGCACTTCGGCAAATGGCACATGGGCCCGGAAGATGAAGACGGCACGTATGGAATCGATCAGATAGGAACCATCGGTGCTACCAAAACAGACGCTGGCGGCAGGGATGCCGGATTGTTCGAGGCTGCCATGGATTTTATCCAAGCCAACAAGGACGTTCCATTTTATGTGAATGTCTGGGGGCACATCACCCATTATCCGGTGGATCCACTCTCATCCCTGGCCAATCGGTTCAAGGATATGACTGTAGATCGCAGCGATTTCGGCGCACATATGCAGGAGAAGTTCGACACGTGCCAGCGGATCGGCGGGGATTTGAACGAATCCATGCGAAACTATCTGGGCGACGTTTACTCCCTGGATCTTCAGGTGGGCCGGCTGCTGCGGAAGATCGATGAGTTGGGCCTGCGCGACAACACCGTTGTCGTGTTCTCCAGCGACCAGGGACCCGCCCCGGTCTTGACCCAGGGCAAGCCCACGGATCCTTTCCTCAAACGCAATCCGTCACGTAACATGCTGGGCTACGCCGGTGGACTTCGCGGCGGAAAACACACCCAGCGGGAAGGGGGCGTGCGCGTACCGTTTATCATCCGCTGGCCAGGCAAGGTGCCTGCTGGAAAGACCAACCGCACCTCTGCTTTTTCCGGGATGGACTGGCTGCCTACCGTATGCAGCGTTGCCGGTATTTCCATCACACCGAATTCGGACCGGACTTCCCTCAACCGTTCACGCAGTTCAGTCAACTCTGACAGGTTCGAAGGCGAAGATGTTTCCGATATCTGGCTGGGCGCAGATCGTTCACGCGTTGGTCCATTGTTTTGGAAGGCCAGTAATGTCAGCGCCAGGATTTCAATGCTTTCAGGGGATTGGAAACTGCATGTTTCAGGTGATAATGTAGAGCTTTATAACCTGGCTACCGATCCTGGAGAGAATCTTAATGTGCAAGAGAACAATCCTCAGATCGTATCTGCCCTCAGAAAACAAGTTGATCTTTGGAATACCATGCTCCCAACCTCATATACCAAAAAGAAATGAAAGGAAATTATAGAAAAGAAGCAACGGTGTTAGAGAAAAGTATGCCTTATGAACCTGATAATGGCGGCAGGCTGGGACGCAGCAAAAAAACCTAATATGGTCTGTTCTACATAGATGACTGGGCCTGGAACTGATCACCGGTTCCCATGGACTACTCCATGGAGAATTCCCGTATGCCGGTCCTGCAAATGCCGAACGTGAAAAAGCTGGCTCGTCAGGCAATGAAGTTTCGCAATGCTTATGGATCGCCCCAGGGTTCACCGTAACTCGATTCATACGACATACGATATCAAATATCACCTGGTTTGGATAATGAAATATCGCAGGGAGGTTTTGACGGACAAAATAGAGAAAAGGATTAAAGAGCTAATTCGTGAGATATGTCATACATGGAAGATTAAAATCGTTCGTGGGCATGCCACCAAAGATCATGTACAAATAGTTTTTCTGTTCAGCCTCATCAGTCGGTGAGCAAGCTGATACAGCATCTCAAGGGTATGGGAGGCAACAACAATGAAGTCCAATATCAGGCTATACATGTACCTGGCTCAGTCGGTGGTTGAGTATTCAGTCGAAACATAGTATAATAAACGTGACGGAAGACAATTGGACGAGCAATTGATGCCCATCGGTAAGATTATGCTTGGACGTTATTTTTCGAAGCTAATAGACTAATATGCTATCTTAACCGATTTTGCAGTGTTCGTACATCGTGAACTCTTTTTATATCTTAACTACAGGAGGACAAATTATGAATTCACCAAGAAATTTTTTGACAGTTCTATTCATGGCGTGCCTTTGTATAGCGGCCCCGGCAGGGGCGGAACTGATTCAACACCTAGATGCCTCGGTGGCAGATTCCGTGATGGTATCGGGTGATGCGGTTACGCATTGGAACGACCTCAGTGGCAACGAGAATCACGCCATCGCAAACCGTGGGGCAGTGCTCTACCCAAGTACGCCGTTGGCCGGGGGGGACGTTGGGTTGGATTTTGGATTTGAGCGTAACGACCTCCAGTTGTTCGATCAGGACGGGGCATCCGCCTTGCTGGATTTTTCCGGTGCGGCAGCGGGTAATAACGGTTTTACCGTGTTTGTTGCCTTTCGCGTTGATTGGCTTGGTAATGACGACCAATATATTCTCGGTACCAGAAATACGAATGGCAATTTCATGCTTTGGCTTGATAATGCTGACGGAGTATTGAGATGCAAAGTGAATAACAATACAACAACAAGTGGTGAGTTAACCGCCGCTGCCGGCGATACCATTGTATTCGGTGTCAGCTATGAAGCGGCAACAGGTGACATCTGGTTCTACGAATCGAAGAATGATGTTGTTACGACCGCAAACAAACCTGCCAACGGGGACTGGGATGCCGATAATCCCCTGGTTTTGGGTGAAGCCAAACCCACTGCCAATTCCAGTAACTTTTTCAGGGGCGCAATCGGTGAGGTCATGATCTTCAATGAGTATTTGGACTCTGCGGTCGCTGCCCCGTACATGACTGAGCTGGTGTACCAGTGGGTCACACCGTTGGCAGAGAAATTGAAGCCTGGTGCGCTTCTTCCCGAGGATAGTGTCGATGAGCAGCCGGTCGAAGGTTTAAGCCTGAGATGGATCGCTGGTCAGAGAAGTGTTGACCAGGTCGTGTACTTCGGTACGGATGCAGACGCAGTGGCCAATGCCACGCCGGAAAGCCCCGAGTACATGGGCACTCAAACCGAGATCAGCTACGCATTGCCTATGCTGGATTACGGGACCACGTATTACTATCGTATAGAGTCGATCAGTGATGCGACCTATTCTAGTGACGTGCTTAGCTTCGAAACGATCAAGTACGCCTACCCCCTGGATAGCGACTACATCACGGCGACTGCATCCAGCACAGCGGGAAGGGAGGGGCTTTTGGATCCGTACGACACCGTCAACGGAGCCGGACTCGATGTCAATGACATGCACGGCACAGGCTCTAATACCATGTGGCTCAGTGATAACACCCAGGAAGGCCTTGTCTGGATCCAGTATGATTTTGATGCGGCCGTCAAGCTCAACGAGATCCTGATTTGGAATTACAATTCTGTGGGAGAACAATTTTATGGTCACAGTATCCAGAACGCCGCGATCGAGTACAGCACGGATGGGCTAAGCTGGCAATCTTTGGCGGACATGACCCTGGTGCAGGGCCCGTCAGAGGATGAATATCCAGTTGACCCCAACAATAGAATCCCTGTCAATGACCTTACTGTCCAAGGTATTCGCATAAATGCCTTAAGCAACTATTCAGATATCCTACCGAACATGTTCGGTCTGAGTGAGGTCCAGTTCCTGGTCGTGCCTTTGCAGGCTGCTGATCCGGTTCCCACCAACAATCAGATGATTCTAACACTCGATCCGAAGCTTTTCTGGAAGGCCGGTCGTGATGCTGTTTCCCATGAACTCTATGTGAGTACGGATGAAGCGGCGGTTACCGAAGAGACCGTAACTCCAATCACACTGATGCAGACCAGTTACGAACTGGCAGCCTTGGATATTGACACGGTGTACTACTGGAAGGTCAATGAGAACACCGGTTCCGAGATATGGGCCGGAAATGTCTGGAGTTTCACCACTGTGGCAAGCGTCGTATTGGACGATATGGAAAGGTATACGCCCGATGTCCCCAATCCGATCTATGCTACCTGGGTCGACGGATATGAAGAACCTCAAACCAATGGTTCTCTAGTTGGAGCAAATCCATATGCAGGAGATGGCGATCCCCTTACACCTCTAGACGGTGACTTTTCTCCGGAGATCGTTGTGATTCGTGGCGGTCTTCAATCACTGCCCATTTGGTTTGACAATACTGCAGCCCTCGTCTCAAAGGTGACGCGCACCTTTACGAATACGGAGATCCCTGACGTTGGCGCCGGTAGAATGATTCTGTACTACCAGTTCGGTGCTGACAGTGTGGGCGACGAACTCTACGTGGAGATCAATGGAGTCGAGGTCGTCGGCGTGGCTATTCCGGCAACGATCATGCCCATTTGGAATGAGATATCCATTGATCTGGGGATCGCAGGCATTGACGATGCTACTCAGATCACAAGCATGACCATCGGCATACGTGGCGCCAATGCAAAGGGGGTTGTGTATGTGGATGATATTTTGCTGACCAATTGAGATTGCCCCAACGATTTGTAATTTACACATAGGACGATATTGGAAAGGGCGGTCGATTCAGTAAATCGATAGTCCTTTCTATCATCTAGAGGAAGATGTCGCAGGGCACAAAAATTCCTCCCAGCATGAACTTTTAAACCAAATAGAGATGGTATGTCAATTCACTATAGAGTTTCCACTGCACTTGAGACCTCT
>Ga0180431_10004621_pt1 | contig 17115 bp, 5 predicted proteins | sample SS_ome_11_FD_132459 | JGI IMG/M metagenome (GOLD analysis project Ga0180431, IMG submission 132459) | Hypersaline lake sediment archaeal communities from the Salton Sea, California, USA - SS_1_MS_1 metaG | ecosystem: Environmental > Aquatic > Non-marine Saline and Alkaline > Hypersaline >... | reverse complement strand
TTGCTTGTAAGTCAGCATGTGAGCTATTGGTGTCCAGTTTTAGTTCGATGATCACGAGCGTCCCAGTCCTGTCCAGAGCCAAAACGTCAAGGCGCCGGCTACTCTTATCAAAGCGATCGAATTCGGTGCTCACAACAAGCAGTTCTTCCCCGAGTAGCGATGGGTCACTGAGAATCCATTCCTGCAAATCGCTACGCTCGCGTATGCCTGCTTCTGACAGCAAGAGTGGTTCGCATCTGGCGGGTTTCTTTCCGGCAATATCCACAGTGTAGACGCGGGTCTCTGAAGCCATCGCATGATCTTCCTTCAGATCGGATCAAAGGTATTCTCTTACATCCACGAGTTTTCCGCTAATCGCAGTTGCTGCCGCCGTTGCTGGACTTGCGAGATACACCTCGCTCTCGGGGCTGCCCATCCGGCCGACGAAGTTGCGGTTGGTGGTGCTCACGCACTTTTCTCCCGCCGCCAGGATGCCCATAAACCCGCCCAGGCACGCCCCGCACGTCGGCGCCGACACCACACAGCCGGCCTCGTAGAACACGTCAAACAATCCCTCATCCATCCCCTGCTTCCAGATGACCGGTGTGGCCGGCACCACAATGGTCCGTATCGCGACTTTGCGCCCCTTCAAAATGCTCGCGGCGATCCGCAAATCCTCGATCCGCCCGTTGGTGCATGAGCCGATATAACACTGATCCATCGCCAGCCCGGCCGCCTCCGATATCGTCTTGCCGTTGCTCGGCAGGTGCGGAAACGCCACCATCGGCTCCAGGGACGAACAATCAATCTCCACGACGCTATCGTACTGAGCGTCCGCGTCCGATTCGTACACCGTGTAGTCCAGCTCTCCCTTGAGGTGCTCTGCCAGATACGCCTTGGTCACGTCGTCTACCGCCATGATCCCATTCTTGCCCCCCGCCTCGATGGCCATATTGGTAATGGTCATCCGCGCCTCCATCGACATCGCTGCCAGCGCGGGCCCCACAAACTCCATGGCCTTGTAACGGGCCCCATCCGTGCCGATTCGCGTAATGACGTCAATAATCACATCCTTGCTGTACACTCCCTCCGCCAGCTTTCCCTTGAGCACGAACTTGATCGACGTCGGCACGCGAAACCACAACTCCCCCGTCGCGATTCCCGCCGCGAGATCTGTCGAGCCCACACCGGTGCTGAACGCCCCAAACGCCCCGTACGTGCACGTATGGCTGTCCCCACCAATAATCACCTCGCCCGGCCGTATGTGACCCTGCTCCGGCAGCAGGGCATGGCATACGCCGGCCTTGCCCAACGGATAATAATGCTTGATGTTCTCCCGCTTGCACCACGCGTCCAGCCGCTTGTGCAGCTCGGCACTCTTGATATCCTTTGCAGGCTGAAAATGATCCGGCGTCACCACAATCTTCTCCGGGTCAAACACCTTGTCCAGCCCCACCTCTTTCAGCATGCTGATCGCCGGCGGCGTCGTCACCTCATGACACATAATCACATCCAAAGACGCATTGATCAACTGGCCAGGCCGCACCGTTTTCTCGCCCGCATGCGCCGCCAAAATCTTTTCCGTCATCGTCATCGACATCGACATAATCTAACACCTTTACTCTGCTCAAAACCCTAACTTGTCGTCCCACAAAGGATGGCCGATTCGTCACCCATGCTGCGTTGCCAAAGCCTTCTCACGCACTGTCCCCCTCCCTGCCTGTCTTGCACGCGAAGACCGCAAATGGCGCTACCTGCAGCCGGCACGCCCGACCATGTTATCCGTCCTGCTTCTTGCCCCCATTCGCCCGCGCCATCATATGATTCAACGCATTCACATACGCCTTGGCCGACGCCTCGATAATGTCCGTCGACACACCCCGCCCCACGTACGTCTTACCCTCAAAACCAATATGGAGCACCGCCTCGCCCAACGCCTCGCTCGACTCGGTCACCGCCCGAATCTGGTAGTTCTTCAACTCCACTTCGATTCCCGTCGCCTTGCTGATGGCATTGTACGTCGCATCCACAGGCCCATCTCCCCACGCCGCTTCCTGCAACACCTCCTCGCCCCGGTGTATCCGCACCGTCGCACTCGGCAGCGTGCCCGTCCCTGCCAGACAGTGACAATACTCCAGCACAAAGGTCGGCTTGCACTCTTCAAACTCATCCGCGAGCAACGCGACAATGTCCTCGTCGAACACCTCCTTCTTCTTGTCCGCCAGCTCGCAGAACCGCTCATACGCAGGCCCCACCCGTTCCTCCGAAAGCTCAAACCCCAACTCCTCGCAACGCACCTTAAACCCGTGTCGGCCCGAATGCCGCCCCAGCACCATCCGCGAACCCGGCACCCCCACCGACTCCGGCGTCATGATCTCGTACGTCCGCCGATCCTTCAAAAGCCCGTCCACGTGAATCCCCGACTCATGGGCAAACGCGTTGGCGCCCACGATCGCCTTGTTAGGCTGCACCGGTATCCCCATCAGACGCGACACGAGCCGACTCGTCCGGTAAATCTCCTGCGTGTTGATCCCGGTGTCCACCCCAAACAGGTCTCGACGCGTCTTGATCGCCATGACCACCTCTTCCAGACTCGTATTGCCCGCACGCTCGCCCAGCCCGTTCATCGTGCACTCGATCTGCCGTGCCCCGTTGAGTACCCCCGCCAGCGCATTGGCCGTTGCCAGCCCCAGATCATTATGACAATGCGTACTGAACACCACGCCCTTCGCTCCCGGCACCTTCGCCACCAGGTCCCCGATCAGCGCCCCATACTCCCGCGGTATCCCATACCCCACCGTATCCGGTATATTGATCGTCGTCGCCCCTGCCTCGATCACCGCCTCGATGATCTCCCGCAGAAACCCGATATCGCTCCGCTGCGCATCCTGCCCGCTGAACTCCACGTCGTCGGTCAGACTCGCCGCCAGCTTCACCGCCTCCACCGCCTTGGCCAACACCTCGGCCGGCGTCATCCGCAGCATATGCTCCATGTGCTCGGGACTCGTACTGGTAAACGTATGGATCCGCCAACGCTTTGCAGGCGCCAACGCCTCCGCCGCCACCTCGATGTCCTTCGCTATCGTCCGCGCCAGCCCCGCGATGACCGGCCCCTGCACCTCCTCCGCGATCCGCCGCACCGCGTCATACTGCACCCGCGAACTCACCGGAAAGCCCGCCTCAATGATGTCCACACCCAGCCGATGCAACTGATGCGCAATCTCCAGCTTCTCCGGCTGGTTCAAACTCGCACCGGGGCTCTGCTCGGCGTCTCGCAGTGTCGTATCAAATATCACCACCCGATCAGATTTGCTCGTATCAGAACACATCGTTTGCTATCCTCCAGTAAGGCGTAAATCCTTACCATTAAAACATTTAAGACGAAACATCCAGCCCGGCCCGCACGCGGACTCCGCAGCTTGTAGTTGATTGTACACCGACGGAAATGGTAAAAAAAGCAACTTTCTAGCCCCGAAGGGCTAGTAGCACCAGCACGGAAAGTCCCAACGCTCTGCTAATAATAGACGTACCCACCCCCGCTGCCCCGCCGGCCCGCTTATCGGACCACCCATGCTGTACGCCTGCTGCTTTCATCACCTCTATAGTATCGCCCACACCCCGGCCCAACGCAAACAAATTTTTCCCGTTCCCCTGTCCCCGTGTCACGGGCATCTTGCTCCCGCTCAAAAACAACGGTAGCCGCAGGCGGCACCCCTTTTGCACGTTGCATGCTTACCGTCCCAGCCCGCATTTCCCAAAAAAGCAGATAATTTCCCCCTATCCCTGCCCCACCTTTCGTGCTACCATACTAATATGCCAGAACGATTTACTACGCGTATCATGCGTTTGCTTGGCCGGCGGGACTACCAACCTCTAAAACAACGCCCCCTCGCCCACGCACTCAACGTTCCCGACAAAGACTACCCCGCCTTCGTCGAGGCCCTCACCTCCCTGCGAGAAGAACGCCAACTGGTTATCGGACCAGGCCAGCGTATTACCCTGCCCCGCATGACCGACCGATTTACCGGCACCTTCGAATCCACCAGCCGGGGCTTCGGCTTCGTAAGGCCCGAACAGGCCACACGCGAAGGCGACCTCTTCATTCCCCCAGGCCAGTCCCTCGACGCCATCAGCGGCGACCGCGTCGTCGCCGTCGTCCTCAGCCGCGCCAAAGAGGCCGGTATGGCACGCCTGCACGGCCGCATCGTCGAAGTCCTCGAAAGAGGCCAAAGCGAAGTCGTCGGCACCCTCATTCGCCAGGGCCGCTACTGGCTCGTCCAACCCGACGGCCGCGACATGACCGAACTCGTCGCCGTCGATGACCCCTCCGCCAAAGACGCACACGAAGGACACAAAGTCCGCGTCGAAATCGTCAAATACCCCACCGCTACCTCTCGGGCCCAGGGCGTCATCCTCGAAGTCCTCGGCAAAACAGGCCTGCCCAAGGCCGAACTCCTCGGAATCCTCCGACGATACAATCTCCCCGAAAAATTCTCCCGCTCCGCCCTCCGACAAGCCCGCGCCGCCGCACAGAAATTCGAAGCACTCGACGACCCCCAGCAACCCGGTCGCGAAGACATCCGCTCACAAACCGTCATCACCATCGACCCCACCGACGCCCGCGACTTCGACGACGCCATCAGCCTCCGACGTCTCCCCAAGGGTCACGTCCTCCTTGGCGTCCACATTGCCGATGTCGCCACCTTTGTCAAACCAGACTCCCACCTCGATAACGAAGCTCGACAACGCGCCAACAGCGCCTACCTCCCCCGACACGTCGTCCCCATGCTCCCCGAAGTCCTCAGCAACAGCATCTGCTCCCTCCAGGAAAACCAGGACCGCTACGTCAAATCCGCCTACATCCGACTCGACCCCCAGGGCAACGTTGTCTCCACCCGCTTCGCCAACAGCCTCATCCGCTCCTCCCGCCGCTTCACCTACGACCAGGTCGACCTCATCCTCGAGGGCAACACCGCAGGCTTCCCCAGACCTCTCGTCCAACTCGTCCGCAAAATGGAAGCCCTCGCCCGCGTCCTCCAGACTCGCCGTCTAAAGGACGGCATGCTCACCCTCGACCTGCCCGACCCCGAACTCGTCTACGACGACAAAGGCCGTGTCATCGACGCCCGCCCCGAAAGCCGCACCTTCTCCCACACCATGATCGAAATGTTCATGCTCGAAGCCAACGAAGCCGCCGCCCGACTCCTCGACAGCCTCAACGTGCCCTTCCTCCGCCGTATCCACCCCGAGCCCGACGCCCTGGCCTCCGGTGAAAGTGCCCGCGTCCTCAACATCTGCGGCTACCCCGTCCCCAAAGACATCAACCGCAAAGGCCTCCAGCAACTGCTCAACCGCGTCGCCGGCAAACCCGAATCATTCATCATCAACCTCGCCGTTCTCAAATCCATGCAACGCGCCGAATACAGCCCCGCCCCCATGGGCCACTACGCCCTCGCCTCCAGACACTACTGCCACTTCACCAGCCCTATCCGACGCTACCCCGACCTCACTGTCCACCGCCTCCTCCAGGCCTACCTTACTGGCTGGCTCACCAAAAAAACCGCCCGCGACTTCCCCGACGCCGACCAACTCGCCGAACTGGGCCAACACTGCAACACCATGGAGCAAAACGCCACCGACGCCGAACGCGAACTCACCCGCGTCAAACTGCTCCAACTACTCGCCAACCGCATCGGCGAAGAAACCAAAGCCGTCGTCACCTCCGTCACCAACTTCGGCGTCTTCGTCCGCTGCGAACGCTTCCTCACCGAAGGCCTCATCAGCGCCGACGACATCCGCCGTGCTTTTCCCCAGCACAATGCGGGCCGCCGCGGCCGCCAACGTTTCATCGACACCTGCCCCTACCGCATAGGCCAACAAATCACCGTCCGCATCGCCGCCGTCAACATCCCAGGCCGCGCCCTTGACCTCGTCCCCGCCGACAAACCAAAAACCACCACCAAAACACCAAAGCAACCCAAAAAACACCCCAGAAAAGCCAAAGCCCGCCCCAAATCCCAAAAAACGCAATCACCCAAAAAACCACGCAAACCCAAAAGGAAAAAATCCCGCAAGCCCCCCCGCAAACGCTAAGCCCCCCCTCCCTTACAGCGCACATTTCCCTATTGATCTTAACGTGGCGAGGACATCTTGTCCCCACACAAACAGTTGTTCCTGAAAAAAGCAACGTTACCGAAATAGTCATTCCATTTAAAAAGTACTATTGCGGAGTATAAGACTCTGGGAGTACGAAACAATAACATGAACATCCTCAAACAAAGCATGGCTTCCCTGACCTTTCTCTTGCCCCTCCTTGCCTTGCGTGGCAGCTTGGCGGTTGCCCAGGAGACCGGCGATATGACGGCGGCTGGGCTCACCTGCGAGTATGCTGTCAATCCGCTGGGAATCGACGTGGCTCACCCGCGGTTCAGCTGGGTGCTCAAATCATGCAGACGCGGGCAAGTCCAGTCGGCGTATCGAGTGCTGGTCGCAACCACCGAGGGACTACTCGCAAAGAACGTCGCAGACATGTGGGACAGCGCAAAGGTAAAATCCGACCGCTCGGTAAATATCGAATACCGGGGAAAGCCACTTACCAGTCGCCAAACATGCTGGTGGAAGGTCCGCGTCTGGGACAAGCAAGGCCAGCCGTCGACGTGGAGCGAGCCGTGCAGCTTCGAAATGGGCCTCCTCAAGCAAAGTGACTGGAAGGGACAATGGATCGGGGCCGCACCCGACACCTCATCTGTAGCACATTTGGACACCGCAACCCTGCGCCGCCTCAATGTCGCATTGGCTGCAAAGCCCTCAACATCATTTGTCTCCGCGCACGCGACGCTCAACGCCATCAATGACGGCTTCAAACCAGCCTCTTCCGCTGATCGGCGCTACGGTGCTTACGACAACTGCACTCAAAAACGCACCCAATGGGTCCAATACGAATGGAGCAAGCCAGTAAACATCGACAGCATCAATGTCTACTGGCTCGACGACTCCGTCCAGGTGCGACTGCCCAAGGCGTCACGACTTCTCTACTGGGACGGCAATGCTTTCGTACCAGTCGTCGATCCTATCGGCCTCGGAGTTGAAGGCAACAAGTATAACGCGACAACTTTCCAAGAGGTTACCACATCAAAACTCAGGCTGGAATTTGACTCACCCGAATCCGCGTCAACCGGCATCATTGAATTCAAGGTTTACCAAGCCCGCAAATACCCTAAAGCACCCTCGCCCCTGCTGCGCAAGGAGTTCACCCTGACCAAGGCCGTCCGGCAAGCGCGGGTCTACTTCTCCGGTCTCGGCTGGAGCGAACTCTACATCAACGGCAAGAAGGTATCTGACGATGTCCTTTCTCCCGGCCTGACGGATTATTTCCAGGAGGTCTTGTATCGCACCTACGACGTTGCCAGTGTCCTTGAGCCGGGCCAAAACACGATCGGCATGATGCTCGGCAACGGCTGGTATAGCGCTTCGAGCATCCTGCCATGGGAAAAAGGCGGGCCTTGGGGATATTGGCCCCAAGCCATCTTGCAGATGACGCTTACCCATGATGACGGAACCGAAACGCACCTGCTCACCGACGAAACCTGGAAGACAGCCCCCGGACCGATCGTAGCCAACCAACTCGTTGCCGGAGAAGTCTATGACGCCAGGCTCGAAAAGCCGCTTTGGAACACCGCGGACTATGACGACAGCCAGTGGAGCAACGTCGCCGTTCTTAGGGCCCCCAAAGGCCGCTTAAGAAGTCAAACCGTCCCGCCCATGAAAATCCAGGATACCTTCCCACCGGTAAAGATCACCCAACACGAAAGCGATGCCTGGCTTTTTGAATTCGATCGCTTCTTCAGCGGCTGGGTGCTTCTGAAAACCAAGGGCAAAGCAGGCAATCACGTCACGATACATTATGAGGCGGGCGAGAAAGACACCTACACCCTCAAAGGCGATCCGCACGGAGAAACGTACGAACCGCGCTTCACGTTCCACCCTGTCCGCTACGTGCGTGTGGAGGGCCTCCAAGAAAAACCAACACCCGATACCGTCCTCGGACGGGAAGTCTACAGCAATGTTGACATGTACGGCCGATTCACCTGCTCCAACGATCTTTTCAACCAGATTCACGCAAACATACAACGTACCCTCAAAGTGGCCTATAAGGGGTTTGTTCTCGACTGCCTGCATCGGGAGCCAATATTCTACAACGAGCCGGCAAGCTATTTCGGAACGCTCTCCGCACGCAAACGCACACCCAGCCTGTGGACCGACGTCGCGCGGAGTATTCCGCTGGCCGGGTCCGCAAACGGCGACCTTTCAGACGTCGTACCCAGGCTCCCGGGCATGAACCGTGAAAGTGACGTTTCCCAGAATGCCGCCTACCCGATGCTCGTATGGTATCTCTACCAATGCCACGATGACAAACGTCTCATCGAACAGCATTGCCACCGCGTCAAAGCCTGGGTGGACTTCATTGGACGGGATTTAGCCGGTGATAACCACATCGTTACCGAAGGTTATCTCGGCGAACATATGTTGCCTGGCCGCAAGATAGGCCACTGGATAGCCATCGGCACGGAAACTCCAAAAGATTTCATATGGACCTGTTTCTATTACCACAACGTGCGGACTCTGGCCAACATGTTTCGCGTGCTGGGAGACAAAGAAGAAGAGAAACGATACACCAGGCTGGCCCAGGAAATCCAGGCCGTGATCAACAAGACTTGGTTCGATCCCAAAACGGCCCACTACGCAACCAGGTCGCAAACGTCCGCCATTCTGCCGCTGGCTCTCGATATTGTGCCCCAAGACAACAAGCAACAGGTCATCGAAAACATTGCCAATACTATCACCGAAGCCGATGGCGGCAAATTGCGCGTGGGCCACATCGGCCTGCCCGGCTTCATGGAGGCGCTCGTACAGAACGGCCTGGGCCAGACCGTCTACGACACGGTCAATACTACCGAGTTTCCCGGATGGGGCTACATGATTGCCCAGGGAGCGACCACCGTCTGGGAGTCCTGGGGCAGGCCCTACGGCTGGGCCGAAGAGAGCATGACCATGCTCGCCGGCGTCGGCAGGCTCTTCTACGAAAGCATCGCCGGCATTCAGGAACCGCCGTACTATGGAACCCGCGAATTCGGACTGGCGTACAGCCATTTCCATATCAAACCCCATGTACTCGCAGACCTCAAACATGCTGAGGCCTCAATCAAGACAGTACGAGGCGTTATCTCATCTAGTTGGAAAAGAACGAATGAGTCTTTCGTCCTGGAGGTCGAAATTCCTGTAAACTCAACGGCCCGGGTGAGTGTGCCGACGTTCGCCTGTGAAAAATGCGTAATCACCGAAAGCGGCCAAACCGTTTGGCAGAATGCTTCCTACGTTAGTGGGGTTGCCGGAATCAACGCCGCCGATCGCGATGTCGACTGGGTGACGTTCGACGTCGGTTCCGGAAGCTACCGATTCAAGCTCAGTGGAATGCAAGACAACTGAGTTGCAGGGACAAATGCAAGGCTGCCCAGCTCGACAAGACACGCCAAACACAACCCCGATAATGCCCCATCCATCACAAGAAGCGCAACTCCAGCATTCGGCAAATCGCGTGGTACAGCGGTAGCATGTTCTCTTGAATCTCCGCCGTCAACATCCCAGGCCGCGCCCTCGACCTCGTCCCCGCCGACAAACCAAAAACCACCACCAAAACACCAAAACAACCCAAAAAACACCCCAGAAGAGCCAAAGCCAAATCCCGTCCCAAGTCCCAAAAAAACACAAGCGTCCCCAAAGTCTCGCAAACCGAAAAAGAAAAAATCCCGCAGATCCCCCCGCAAACATTGATCGCTCCTACGCCCAACATCCACGGCTCTCAAGCCCCCGGCGCGAGTCGGAGGGCCTCTTGTCCACCCTGTGCTCCCACCATCCCCGCACACCAATGAAGCCTCGCGATCTCATCGCGGGGTCAGACTTCCGACCTCATTGGTCTATCGATACCGAAAGCCCGCAACGCCCCCGATTGCGTGACAACGCCAAACGCAACAGGCTACGCCGCCGACCGGATTAAAGGTTCCTGAAAGGGCTACACCCACACTTGCCGCCATAGCCATATCTTACGGGCGGACGCGCGGCCGTTCTAGACTAGGCGCATAGTCTTGAGGGTTCGCCGGGTCAGGCCGAGCAAGCATGTCAACACGAGGGTTGGCCTCCAACATCCGCTTGCCCTTCTCCAGGGCGCCGAGCATGGCGCGATAGTCTGGATCGTTGGTGTCCAGGAAGATGGCTCTGCCGTCGGGATCGTTGCACCAGCCCAGACCACCCGAGTCCTTCGCCAGCGGCGCCGTGAGCATCTGGCTCCACCGGGGATGGGTCAGGTTGATGCGGTACTCGGGGCCGAACGTGCCCACGGAGTTTTCGCACTGCATGCCATTGTCCATTATCGTGATGTCGGTCCAGACCTTGCTCGTAACAGTTCTCTTACCGAGGTAACCTAACCACGCATCGGAGGTTTCGATCGTGCGTTTGTGACAATCATAGCAGCGTCGCATGAATACGGGCGAGAACTCCTTTTGGAACCAGCCGTCTTTCACCCTGTCGTACCAGCGATCGCGGGCACCGTCCACACCGCCGTCAGTGTAGAGATAGGTGTGGTAGTAGGGCACGTTGCTGTCGATCCAGGTGTAGATTCGCTCAAAGTCATCCCGCGAAAGTCGAACCCCGTGGTGGCCCGGCTCAAGATATTTCCCGGTGATCAGTCTGCTGGCCAAGCTGCCGGTGCTCTTGGGCGTGGTCAGGTCGTGGTCAGCGTCATTTTGTGGCACATGATGAATGAACCCGCGGTCGATGAGCATATCATAGGACATGTTGAAATACCGGGTCTTGTCGCCCGAGAGGTCCAGGCTGCCGTCGGGACGAGGGCCGCTGTGACACGTGACACAATGTTTGTCCCAGACCGGTTGCACGATTTTGACATAATCGATGAGCCCGCCGGTGCCCCAGTCGGGTCGTTCGGGAATCGAGGCCGAGCGTTTGTCTGCCAACGGCGAGCGATTAGCCATTGCTGGAGCGAGGCTGCGGTTGTCGTGACAGCCGATGCAGCTTTGCCGTTCGCCGGGCATGATATGCGTGGTCGAACCCATCTTCTGAATCACCCGCCCTTGGGCGTCCAGCGCGTTCCAGGAAATGTCCCGCAAGGCCGGTGCGGTGAAATGAGCAGAGCCGTCTTCTTCAACCGGTACCGTACCGATCAGCCGTCGCACATACATTGACCCACGCCCGACCAGAGGCGAAGAACTATAGGCATACCCACCGGTGTGTGGGCGAGTCTTGGGAACCAGTTCCAAGATCTGAAGCGCCGCAATCTCACCGCGTCGCACATGCCCCTGGAGTCCCTCGTACACATCGTGAAGGAAAAAAGTCCCATGCTTGGAATCGTCCGGACAGATATTGGCCACCACCGGATCAACATAGCGATACTCGTCCGGTTGCGAACTCATGGGGATCACCGGCGGACGCTTCCGTGGCCGCAGGGCTGCCGGACTGTAGCAGCCCATGTTGCCGGCGTCCTCCCATATGCACGTTTTGTTGCCGCGGCTGTCGAACAAATACAGCCGGTTCGTCTGCCCGCCGTGTCCGCCGTATGAGACGAGATACTCGTTCTCGTTGAGCGGGTGCGGATCCATATACCCGCTGAAGAAATCAGCGTCCCAATAGGTGGGATACTCCGGGGTGAGAAACCGAAAGCCCGCACCCCGAGGCGCCTCAACCCCCAGATGCTTCCACAGCAGGCCCAGCACACCGTAAGGGCCGCGATGGTGGCCGCCGAACGTCGAGATTACTTCTGGACGCCCAGGCACCGGTACGCATTGCCAAAACGCGTTCGGACTGGACACCGTATTGCCGAAAAGCAGCTCCAGTCGAGTGCCGTCGGGGTTCACAGCCCAGACGGCGTGACGTTGGAAGACGCCCTTGTCGATACCATAGTCCCAGCGAGTGAACATAATACGACCATCGTCCATGACGGCAGGCGTGTGATCAGTAAGCGTATTGGCGCTGATCCGGCGAAGACCGGAGCCGTCACGCTCGCAGACATAGAGTGCTCCCGCGCGATTGGCCTGGCAGACGTTGTAGTGGCCCGAACGGCTCGAGGCGAATGCAATCTGCCCATTGGGCAATTCCACCGGGGCTACGTCAGAGCAATCTCCTTCGGTGATCTGACGCAGGTTCTGCCCGTCGATGCCGATCTCATAAATGTGCCAGGCGCCCGGCACCCCGGGTCGGCGGGAGGCAAAGAAAACCGTCTGGGCATCGTATGAGAGGCTCGCCTGCCATATGCCACCACTGCTTTCCGGATGTTCGTAGATCACACGCGGCGGCTCACTCGGCCGCGCAGGATCGAATACGGCGATGCTCGCGGGGACTTGGCCAGTAATATAGTCGTCTTCAAACGGACAGCAGCCTTGCATGCTGCCCAGCGACGGATGCCGCACAAAGACGATGGGCCCTACGTTACGGATCGACTCCTCGCCGAAGCGATCCAGCGCGTCCGCCGCCCGGATCACCGCTTGGGCTGCGCCCGCCCGCCCGGCTTCATAGTCGGCCAGAGCCGCGTGAGTCTGTTCCCGAACCGGCCCCAGCCGCGCCAGATACGCCGCGCCACCCGCGGTAGGCTCGAATCGATCCAAGGCCTGCTGCATCGCGAGCACCGGCGGATCGAACATAGGCAAAGGCTCCACATCGAAGCGAAATCGTCGCAGCTTCCGAAGCGACTCATCGAATCGTTTGACCTGGTGATAGAGCGTCCGAAGTGATTCTACCTTGCGGGGCAACTTTGTCGCTTTGGCCGTCGGTAGCGAGAGTGTGCGGAGGATCGCCGCCGCGTAACGCTCGCTGAGCACCGCCATCCCCGAAACGGAATTGACACCTTGCCAGATGCCGTCAGCCAGTTCGCGCTCAATCTGGTGTCGGAATGTGCGCCCGGGAAAATCCCGCAACAAGAGCAATTTCAACTGTGCTTCTTGTGCCGGCGACCACTTGAGCAAACCTGCCGACTCGCGACTCTCGGCGATTACGAACTCCGACGAGCCGCTACGGCTGGCCAGCGCGTCCAGGCCAAACGACGTCTCGAACCACTCGTACTTGCCCTCAAGGTCGAAAATCATCATGCTCGGCGCATGTGCCCAAAATCCTTGTGCGAACCGCCGATCCCCAATCTTGAGCTTTTTGCCCGCATGGTTCTCATTCACGAAGAGCTTCAGTAAGCCTACCTCGACCTCGGCCGGTGTAAGCTCAACCAGAGAAACCTCTTGGCCTTCCTTGGTGATGAGTTTCGGATCAGCCCAGATGGTATCGTCGAATCCGTAGTCGTCAGGACCGACGGTGCAGACCAGGACCAGTTGCCGCAGCCCCGAGACATTGACACGAGCATGGTGCGGGCCATCCTTCTGCCGCAACACCGCGCTCTTGTAGGGCAGTCCCTGGCGAGGCTTACCGGTCGCGACACCCTGCCGCGACGCCACCAGCGTCTCCTGCCAGGTCTCCTTCTTGATGTACCACGACGGATCCGGCTGCTTCGGCCCCGAACCCGGCTGCCAACGCGCCGAGGCGTAAGGCTCAAACGTAATGCCGAAACCGTCCGCGTTGGCAAGCAGCTCACCCTTTGGCTTGGTATATCTCGAGTGCAGCTCATTGACTGTTGCCGCCGTAGGACCGATGGACGTCTTGGGCGCCCACTTGAGCATTGGATGGATCGGGTGCATACCCTCGATAGCGAAGGAGAATCCGTTCTTCTGGAAACACTTGGCAATCTTCACCAGCAGCCGATTATCTCCGGCGTGAAGCGGGATTCTGAATGATACCTTAAGGAATTGTTGCGCCACTGCTTTGCGAATCGGGGCGTTGAGAATCTCCTCGCCGTCCAGCCATACCTTGGCTGCGTCCAGCGTGACCAGCCAGGCCGTCACGTCGACCGGCGACTCGCAGGTGATTGTCCGATAGAGATACGTTACCTCGTTGCGCCCAGGCGGCGGCCCCGAGGCAAGCAGGTGGTAAGAGCCGTCCGTCCACTCGGGATGCGCCGCCCAGCGCCGCGAACCGTCCGGGGCGCCGGCCACCGGCACCGACTGATAGGTCTTGCCTAACTCCGCCAGGCGATTCCCCCTGGCCAAGACGTCCTCTTCCGGGCCGAAAACCGTCTCGAACTCACGTGCAAAAACGCCGTACTCGGCATCTTTGAACGGGCCAATCGCCTGCCAGCTGCCACAGCGAATCTTGGCTTTGCGAATCGGCGACGTTTCCGATTCGTGTTGAGCACGCTCGATCGCCAATCGTGCCGCCCCAAGCTCGTCCAGCAGACCGTGCGCCTGCTCGCCCGCGACCGCAACGCCGGCCAGCAAGAGCGACACGCACAGCGCACCCCAGGATGTCTGTCTCGTGACCATCGTTTGTTTGTTACTCCCTGTGTGACATTTGCGCCTCGCACAAGCCTGTGCTCTAAAAAGCCAACAGTGACTGCTAGCTGGGCAGCCACCTGCCATTATATCCTTATAAAATTGTGAGCCAATCATATTTTCCGGTAGGCCCTGGCAAGTGAGTCCCGCTCGCCGTCATTCATTGGCAAGCAGTGATTTGCGCCAGACATTGCCAGGCAGTTTGATGTAGTCGCCCATCGCGGGAACTTCACGCGGTGTGGCCCAGATATCCTTCCAGGCATACTTCGACCAGACCCATCTCCTCCCATCCGATGTCCGTTTATGCAACATACCACCTTGATTCGGCGCATTGGCGTCAACCCAGGTTACCAGCCGAATCCACTCGTTCTCATCGAAGTCAGCCTTACAGGGCGTGTCTTTCTTGAGCAGTTGGGTGATCAATTTGCTCTTGTGTGATCCTTGCTGGTAAGGCTGGGTTGTGCTGCCGTTACCAGAAAACCAATCCGCCAGCGAAACAAGTTTCGCATCAGTGATGGTAGCAAACGATTTGCCCGCTGCAAAATTCAACCCCTTCTTCGGCTGCTCTCCACCATGACATCGCACGCAATGGTTGTCCAACACGGGCTGCACCATCCACTCAAATCCAAGCTGCCTGTTGCCGCCCCATTCCGGCTCCTGGGGCATAACGGCGTCATGCTTGGTAGCCTCAACCTTCCTCTGCTGATGCGCCGGTGCCAAGGCCTGTGTTTCGTGACAGCCGTTGCAGCTCCTTTGCTCGCCCGGCTGGAACGACACAGAGGAACGCATCCTCCTCACTTCCATATGTTTCTCATCCAACGCCTGGAAGTACACCGATGCGTTATCTGCCACCGGCACCTTGAAATAAGCCGATCCGTCTTCCTCAACGGGCACGGTGCCGATCACCCGCACCGGACACCAGCGGTTGCGGGGGCTGCACCACAACTTGGTGCCCTCACCCGGAACTATCGGCCAGGGCAGCGCTTCGGCTATCCGTATATACTTCACCGTGCCGCGCGGCACGCCATTCAGTCCATCGTAGACGTCAGAGACAACGCAAGTAGCATAGTTCTTCTCGATATCAACCGTGTCAGGCAGGACCGGGGGCCTCTTGCGCTTCGTAAAAGGCAGCACACTGTAACACGAATAGAGCGGACTGCGATACACCAGCTCCATATTCCCGTAACTGTCAATCAGATAAACACCTAGTCCGTTGGAATCCACGTCGGCCCACGTGTAGCGACGCGCCTCCTTGTTGCCGTAGCCGTAAGAGACAAGAAAGGCCTTTTTCGAAACGGCGTACGGCATCATGAAAAAGCCGCCGGCGAGATGGACACCACCGTCATCAACCACCTGCTTGTCCCACGTCCTTTTCCAGGAAGCACCTGAACCCTCCTGCGGGCGAGGGCCGAAGGTCAAGATCCGAATCGCTTCCTGGTTATTGATTCCGCCTGTCGGATCGAGGATAACGACCGGCCCTTTCCCCACGCAGTGATGACCCGCGGCTATCGCCACAAGTTTACTGGTGCCCGGTACGGACCGGGCGTCGCGTACGGACAGCGGAGCACCCAAATGCTGTTTGAACAAGGCGTCCGCCATGGTGCCGTCCGGCTTCACCGTCCAGACGGAATGAACATCCATGAAGCCTCGCTCCTGATATTCCCAGCGAAGATATGCAATCAGCCCGTTGTCCAGAAGATGCGGATGCAAGTCCACGTCCTTCTGGTTGGCAAGTCGCCGGATCCGCTTTCGGTCGGCCGAGAGCGAGTAAATATTTTGGTCGCTCTGGTCGTTGATATCATAGTCACAGGAAGGCCCATGCGCGCTGCGGTCCGAGCTAAAGACAATAGTCCCATCCGGGCAGTAGGCAGGTTCAACATCCGTCCAGAAATTATGGTCCGTCAGTTGCGTGATGTCGCCGCTCTCGATATCCATCTCATAAAGATGCGGCGGTATCGTGGTATTACGCAGCTCAAACGAAAACGTGGTATTCTCCGGGCACGGCCAACTCGTTGGAAATCGGGGTGGCCATTCCGGTTGCTTGGCCCAGGCAAAGACTATCTTGTTGGCGTCAAAGTGCAGGTCAACACCGTGCACATGGCCGGGGCCAAGCTTGTTCCGAATCAGCGGCTTCTGACCACGATGCTTTTCCAGGCCGGAGACAACGACCACGTCACCACCCGGCTTATAGGTCCAACTCGCGTGTGTGCCAGAAACGTTAGGCCTATGATGCAGGGCGAAACGGTTGTATAGAATAACTTCGTCGAAATCGAGTGCCGCCTTGGCGAACACAAACGGGCGCAACACGCGTCGAGCTTGAAGCCAGAGTTGCCGAAGTTCCTTAATGTCTTCGGTGTTGTCCATCTCGGCGCGAAGACCCAGAAGATCCCCTTGCACCGAGCCTCCGGAGCCCATTCGCCCGGCACGCTTGATGACGTCATCCAGCGACGCCTTCAGTTTTGGGGCGTCATCGTGGATTCCCAGTGAGACGGCCTGTTTGCACCAATCCATCTCGACACGTTCCTCTAGCGGTATCCCGGACCACTTCCTGAACCATTCCTGTTCGCTATCCTCGCCCCACGTGACCTTTTCATGATTGTTGTCGCGGCCTACTTTACGCGTGATGGCCCACTCCGCCATGGCCCGAACAAACGGATCGCTGTCATCGAGAAGAGCGACGGCTATATCCAGACGATACTCT
>Ga0180431_10004620_pt1 | contig 17118 bp, 21 predicted proteins | sample SS_ome_11_FD_132459 | JGI IMG/M metagenome (GOLD analysis project Ga0180431, IMG submission 132459) | Hypersaline lake sediment archaeal communities from the Salton Sea, California, USA - SS_1_MS_1 metaG | ecosystem: Environmental > Aquatic > Non-marine Saline and Alkaline > Hypersaline >... | reverse complement strand
CGGGTATTGGGTGGATGGATGCGAAGATCCTGGTATGCGCGTCGTCAGCGAGGACATGCTGTGCGAGCTGGATGCGTGGAATGAGGTAGAGGCCAACAAGGGATATTCACAAAAAATTGACGTATAACAGATATCAGCCCGCAAAAGCCTACGCCCGCCGCGCTCTGCATTGGCTGGTTTGGTCGCTCGTTACCGCAATCGCGTGCGGGATCGACCGCTGGGCTGAGCATCGCGAGCAAAAAAAATAACATTTTTTCTCACATGCTATTGACAACCTAACAATAAATGTCATATACTACCCGTTGAAATAGCAGAACTTTAACGTAACGTGGTGGGGTCGCTCCCCGGTAACGTGCCTTTTCACGCCACTTTGATACCGACACGATAAGGCGTGCCCGTAATGGGCACGCCTTTTTTTGTCGGCAAGGATAGCAAATGGCAACTTCGACAGCGTTTAAGGCCGCGATTGTAGCACAAATCGAGTACATCGACGATGACCTAGACAAAGCAGAGGCGACATACCTTTGTGACCGATATTTTGAAGCCCTCGACAAACAGCAGGCCCTGGAAGCTAACGAGATTACCTCGTACAGCATTGCGGGCCGCACGTTCACGCGACGAACCGCGGCAGAGGGTCAGTCAGTGATTAACCAGTTGCGGCACGAGCTAGACGGGTTCTTGTACGGCACTGCGCACCTGGTAGACGCAAACACCGAAACAGCGGAGCCAACGGGTCTGTGAAGCTACTTGACATCGTTCGCAATATAGCCGGCTCGGTGAGCTACGGTGCATATCGCGGGGTTGACGATTCGCGCTACAGGACACAGGGTGCATATCATCGCTCGCGTGATGTAGCCGAAGAACGGGCGCTGTCTGCGTATGGCCGCAAGAAGATGACGCTTGAGTTGCGCGACCTGTGGCGCAACAACGAGATAGTACGCGGCGCAGTCAATCGGGTAGTTTCATACTCGGTCTGGAATGGGCTATTCCCGATACCGCAGACAAATGACCCCGAATGGAACAAGGTTGCGGCGCAATACTGGCGTGACGTGGTTGTTCCAACAATCGACTATCGGCAGATGCAGGGCGTTGACCTGACTTCTTTGCAGCAGCTAACCGTCTCGCACAGATTTGTTGAGGGCGATCTTGGATACGTTCTGCTGAAGAATGGGCAGGTGCAACCGATCGAGGGCGCTCGTATAAAGACGCCGACCGAGTACAAAGAAGATCCGCGAGTTACCGCAGGCATACGCACAACTCCGGGGGGGTTGGTTCTTGGCTATTACGTGTGCGACCGGGCGGACGGCGGTGGCGCGGTGAGTACCGAAAAGTGGCGATATATCAGGCGTGAAAACTTTATCCACTGTTTCAACCCTGGCCGTATAGATCAGGGCAGGGGCGTAGCGGATCTGGCGACTGTCGTTAACAAGTGCCGCGATTACGACGAAACTGACAATTATGTCCTGAACAAGATCAAGGTTGACGCCGAGCAGCAATTCAAGCGCATAACGCAGACCGGGCGTGCTGGCGAACGCAGCCGCGGCGGTTATACGCGCACAGAAACCGACGACATGAACCCGCAGCGCGTAATCAAGACCGAGTGGGGCACGGTGCACAATCTATTGCCGAGCGAGGACCTGCAGGCGTTTGAGAGCAAGACGCCAAACGCTCAATACGTCCCATATCTTGAACATGAACTCAAGGCGATAGCGATGGCAATCGGGATACCATATGAGTATTTAATGCTGATATTCACAAGCGGCTCATTCACGGCACAGCGGGCGGCGATGCTGCACGCTAATCACACTTTTACCGAGATACACACATGGCTCGAGAAAGCGTTTCTAAATCGCCTGTATAACTGGCGGGTTGCGAAAGCGATAAAGGACGGTGCGATAAAGCCGGCGCCGGTGGATCCTGATACCGGGCTATCGCAGTGGCACCGAAAAGAATGGAGTCTGCCATACTTCCCCGCGTTGGATCCGGCGAAGCAGGCCAAGGCCGACGAGACGCGCTACAAAAACGGCAAGGGCAGCATCGAGTCGCAGTTGCGTAGCGAGGGCCGCTCGAGGGATACGGTATTCTCCGAGAAGGGCGCGGACATCCAGGCGGCGATAGACGCGGCCAATGCGATAAACGAACGGGCGGGAAACGAAGGCGCAGGGGTGACATGGCGGGATATCATACAGGCGCACGAATCGAAAACGGCAGCGGCATTTGCACAGAAAGGACCCTCGCAAGCATGAGACTTATTCACATATTGACTGAGCTATGGACGCAACCTGCGCTGATACTGCCCGAGGTTCACAAGCAGATATGCAAGATAGTTGAGGCGCACATGACCGGTGCCGCACATGCGCCGGAAGGGATTGCGCTTACTGCGCCTGATGGCGCCACTCCGCCTACATGGAGCAAGGTGGGCAACGTAGGGGTTGTGCCTATCAAGGGTGTGCTGGATAAGCGGGTTAGCACGATGGAACGGAGCAGCGGGGGCATGGGTCTTGATGATATCGAGGGCTCGCTGGCTGAGGCGCTACTAGATTCCGATGTTGAGGGCATACTGCTTGACGTAGACAGCCCTGGCGGGAGCACGACGGGCGTTCCGGAGCTTGCGGCAAAGATCCGGGCGGCGGCGGTACAGAAACCTGTTGTGGCCTATACGGACTCGCTTATGGCAAGTGCCGCCTATTGGCTGGCGAGCGGCGCAACGGCGATATACGCGGCGCAGAGCGCTATGGTTGGCAGCATAGGCGTGTATATGGCATGGAAGGACACAAGCAGGGCGAACGAACTGGCCGGCATCAAGACCGAACTGATCAAGGTCGGCAAATACAAGGCCGCTGGTGTAGACGGGATTGAGCTTACCGACGAGCAGAGGGCCCGCTTTCAGGAGCGGGTTGATACGGTGGCGGGCTGGTTCAAGGGGGCAGTGAACAAAGCGCGGGACGGTATCCGTGCGGAGGCGATGGAGGGGCAGACGTTCTTCGGCGATGAGGCGGTTGCCGAAAACTTGGTTGATGCGGTTGGTACGATTGATGACGCAATGGTTGAACTTAACGAGTTCATCGCGGAAAGGAAAGGCGAATAATAATGAGGCGAAGGATATTTGTTGTAGTGTCGGCGTCGGTGCTGATTTGTTCGTCTGCGATTGTCGGAATTGCTGGTGGCGCGTTTTCGCTTGATTCGGAGAGTTTCACGGTGACTACCACGGCCACGAATGCGGCAACGAGCGTCACGGTTACGAATGAAAACGTGCGTGGTCTTATTTACGAGATCAAGCTTATTCCCGAAACCGCAAATGCGACGGGCACAGTGACCGTTGTTGCTGATCCGCTTGTCGGCACGTTTGCGAACGTGCAACTTGCTGCGATCACCAATTTGTCGGCAGAGACGGTTGTACGTCCGCGGTTAGATTCGACCGACACGCTGGGCAGCGCCCTTACAAGTGATGCCCCTGAGATGTATGCGCTCGTTGCCGAACGTCTCAAGATGACGGTTGTTAACGCGAACAAAACGAGCGCGACGTTTCGGGTGCAGGTTAAGTATCTCAAACAGTAGAAGTGGTTTGTGCAGAAAACGAAAACAGGGAGATGAACATGAGTCTGCAAGGAACGATAAAGAAGCTGGAAGAACAGGTTGCCGCTTTGACTGAGGAGCGCGACGCCCTTGTGGCAAAGGCCGAACAAGTTGCCGAGGAACACGATGGGCAGGTTGCGCTTGTCAACTCACAGGTTGCCGAGGCGCAGGAAACAAGCAAGGCGATGCTTGCTGAGATAGCCGACCTGAAAAACCAGCTTGAGGCGACGACCGACGGGCACGAGGACATTATCAACGATTACGCCGAGAAGATCGAGGCGTTGACGGAGGAGCGCGACCAGGCGAGGGCTGCTTTGATGAATCCCGCCGTCACCGATGCAATGGCACGCGGCGAGGATAACGCGGTTGAGTTGACCTCAATCGATGGCGACGACGTGAGCGAGGGCGAACAATTGCTTGACGAGTTTGATTCGATCGTTGAGCCGTCCAAGCGCACCGAGTTCTGGCGCGAGCACAAGGCCGAGTTGATCAAGGCGCGGAATGAACGGCGCGAGCAGGCGCAGGGTTAATCGCAATCAGAAACGACAGGAGGAGGAAAGAGACATGAGGAAGAACGCAAGATTAACTGCGCTGGTGGTACTGACCATGCTGGCGTTGATCGGTCTTAACGAGAGCATAGGCGGGGGCGTCACCTTCACCGATATACCAAAGCAGTGCGAGCATCGAACGGGGCTAAAGCTTTTGCGGACTACGCTCGATGCAAACTTCGCGCTCTTGGAAGGGCAGATAGACGTTACCAGCCCGTATGAGTTGTGGATGCCTGACACTTCGAGCACCAATAAGGGTGTGTTTCTGTGGGGTTCGATGTCTGCCGCGACTAACATGGATGACAACGCGAGGCTGAACTTTTACTTGTTCAGGGCAAGGGATGACGGCGGCACAACCAATGACTTCGCGAACATCATTGCTACCGTTACCGATACCAGCACGAGCAGCAAAGACAGCATGATTACGCTTCAGCATTACGTTGCCGATACACTGACCGATGGATTGAGCGTCGGCAGTTCGGGCACAGTGCTGGCCGGTCCGCTCGATGTTCAGAGCGGTGTCATAACGCTGGCAAACGATGAGACCATTGACAACGCAACTCGCAACGGCGAAGTGCTGTTCAACGGTATTGTCGGTCCTGCTGGTGATAACGCTTACGACCTTGGTAGCTCGACTAACGAGTGGAAGGACGCGTATGTAGATGGAACGGTGTACGCCGATGACATGAGCGTTGTTGACGCCACGTTTTCGGGCACTGTAACCATGAATAACTGGAACTTCACTGGGGCAGTTACGGCGGCAAAGACGTTGAGTGTTGCTGGCGAAACAACGCTGGATAACACAATCATAACCGGAACGCTGGCTTGCGCCGAAACGCTCGATGTTCAAGGTGGCGATATCACGCTACAGAACGACGAGACAATCAACAACTCGCGTAATGGCGAAGTGTTGATCGGCGGCATACTTGGCCCGGTCGGGGATAACACCTACGACTTCGGTTCGAGTACGAACGAGTGGAAAGACGGTTACTTCGATGGCGTTCTGAACATAGATGACGCCGTTGTAAGTGGCTCGGCAACTGTCGATACGTTTGTTGCTGTCACCAGTGTTACGGCACCTGACGTGGACGCAACCGACGACCTGTCTGTGACTGATGACGCGACGATTGGCGGTCTGTTCGTCATTACGCCGACGGCCATCACTGTTACTAACGGGCAGGAGATCACGGTTGCAGACAGTGTGTACCTGGTAACTTCGTCTGGCGCGAACGACGGGACGAACACCTGCACGCTCCATATGCCAGACGTGCCTGGCAAGCACGTCGAGTTCATAATGAGTTCGGCAGCTTCCAATACGTTTGAGCTTGCCGATACTGGCAATCTCAAGCTGAGTTCGGCATTTGACGGCAAGGCCGACGATACGATTACGCTTCGCGCAAGCACGACGAACGTGTGGAACGAACGGTTTCGCAGCGACAACTAACGCAGCAGACAACAACAAAGAGGAGATGAAAAATGGGAAATACGTTTGATGGTATGGATTGGGAGAACGTCGCGCAGACAGGGCTGGACGCGTTTGCGGACGCGCTTGTTCCGTTGCAGGCATTTACGCTCGACCTTTCGGCAGAGGCCACGCAGGGCAGCGTTGTGTCAACGCGAATCGTACCTGTTGCTGGATCCGTGGGCGACCTGACCGATGACCACACCGGGGCTTACTCGGACGCGGTTGACGATCAGACCTTCACTGCCGTTGACATCACGCTCGGAAGCGAGCCCGTGATTGGGTTCGGGTTCACGGACAAAGAATACATGCAGATATCGAATGGTATTCTTTCTGACAGCGTACAGCGGTTGATCAAGACGCACGCATACGCCGTTGCCAACAAGATCCTTGACACGGTCTTTGCGGCAGTGGATACCACCTTTACTGCCGGGGTAAGCGCGGTTACGGCTGCGAACTTCGACAGTGATGATGTGGTTGACGCCCGCACGGATTGGGTTCAGAACGGCGGTACAATGCTGTCTGGCCCCACGCTGGTGCTGGATGCCGACTACTACGGCGCGCTGCTCAAGGATAACGCCATACAGGATTATGGTGCCTCTGGCATTGACGCTATCAAGAGCGGCAATATACCGATGTGCAACGGGTTCAAGGTTCTTGAGGCCCCGAGCCTTTCCGGTGTAGCGGCAAACAACACGACCGGATTCGTTTGCACTCCGGAATGCTTCGCCATTGCGATGCGACCGGTGCAGACACAGGCGCAGGACGACTTCATTCACTACCAGGTAATGCAAGATCCGGTGACCGGTGTGGTCCTGACATACTCCGTTGTGTTTGAGCGGAATTACCGCAAGGTCAATCACTACTTCGAGGCGCATTGGGGTTTCGCAGATGGCGTCACGACTTCGCTTCGGCGTATTACATCCGCATAAGGATAACGATGGGAGGGGCGTTTGCCCCTCCCGTTAACAACGCAAGGGAGACACTGGAAATGTCGAGACACATACTGGCAAAGAAACAGTTCGTGCTCCTCGTTGGAGATTCCAAGGGGCAGACAACCGTGCTGGCAAAAAGCCCTGAGGTTCCGTATGGCGAGCAGTTGCAAATGCTACGGTCGATGAACGACAACGGGGGCGAACTGGACGGCAAGAAGTACACCTCGGGCGCGATCTTTGGTGGCGGCCTGTGCCGGAAGTCAACGAAGCTTGGCAAGAAAGCGCCAAGCGAGCCGCAGCCGATGACCGAAGCGCAGAAGGCCACACAGAAGAAGCAGAAAGAACTGGGGAAGAAAATGGCGGCACGCCGCGAGAAGTATCGTGCTGACGTCATTGCGTCGGTGAAGGAGCAGCGGAAGGCAAACGCTAAACGAAATAGGCCGTTTTTGGGCAACAAGCCGAAGCCTGAGCCGCAGCCTGAAAAGAAATAGAGAAACACGAGAGCAACGGGGCGGTGCGGTTGAACCCGTTACCGCCCCTTTTAACGATGGTAACGAACAATACTGGCATTGATTTTGACGCTGATGTTGCGATGTGCGTTTCTGATCTGGGGGATACTTTCACGCACGGCAGCACTTCATACGCTTGTGTCATTTCGCCGGTTGCGAAGGGTACTACGCTTGAGGTTGACGGGTACATGCACGAAATCACCGTAGAAATCGTTGTGCAAACGTCTCTTTTCAGCGGCACGAGACCGGCCGCTAACGACAACATTGTGATAGCTGGCAGCAAGTATCGAATAGTGCGCGTTACCACCGACGAGGCAGATGCGGCAATGAACATCGACCTGGAGGATGACACTGCATGAATGGGGAATGGGGCAAGGTGGCGATCGGATTGAGAGTAGGCAGCGGGGCGCACCCGCTATTTGTGCAATCGTGGACGCGGCTGCTTGTGTCTGGCCTCTGGAATGGTGATACCGTGCTGGAGCCCACTGCCGGGCTGGCACACCATTACGCGGCGGAGGCATTGGCGAAGCAATTCCTTGCAAGCAACGCCGACAGCATTCTGTACGTAGATGACGACATGGCGTTCGATTATGGTGCGCTTGCCAGGTTGCGCAACAACAAAGCGGGGTCAGACTTTGGTATTGTTCAGGCGTTGTGCGTTGGCAGTCAGCCGCCGCATGGCCCGGTTGCCGGGAGCCCGCGGCCTGACGTTGGTGACTTTCAGAGGGTATCGCATTGTGGGCTGGCATTCACGCTTATACGGCGAAGCACGTTCGAGGCCGTTATTGCCGCGAAGCAGCGCGGAGAGATGTGCTTCACGTGGGGCGATGATGGCAGGGCTGAAGATGTGAGCTTCTGTCATAAGGCTGGTGCGTGCGGGGTTCTATGCGGGATAGACGGCACGGTCCGAGTCGGGCACGCATTGAGCAATGTTGTGGTGCGGTGGAACGATTTACAGAACAGGGCAGAGTTTACAGCAATGAGTTATCGCGGGCGGGCGACGGTACAGGAGTTTGCACTCTGATGGCAACGGCAGGACAAGCTGGCGCAGTGACGCTGGACGTTGCCGGGTTTAACCGGCAGATGGAGTCGCTGAAGCGTGATTACGGCGTGAAGATGAATACGTCAATACACAATGAGCATCGGCTTTGGATCCGCGACCTGATCAAACTGACTTACCCGCGCAAGATGGGAGAGGGCAAACGCGCCGTAGAGAACGATTTGAAGCGTGCATTTGTTGGGGTGCCTCGTGTCCGATGGGAATCAGGTGCGCTAGTTAACAAGGGGCTGGAAAGCTACACCATGAAAAGCTTTCACAAGCACGCACGCGGAATGCGGTCTGGCCGGGTTGCCAAGAGTTACGGCAAGAACGGGTCGTCGCAAAGGATGCTGGTGCCGTTGAAGATGCTGCGCGAGTACACGCGTGAAGTACAGAAAGGCGTTGGCAAACTCAAGGCCGGCTGGCTTGCGTCGGCAAAGGGCATGGATCTGCGCTTGCCGAAATGGGTCAGCCCTGTGACTGCGCACCGTGGCAGTCACGTTGATGCGGTTGACCGCAGGACGGGCACCGGCAGTATCACGAGCATAAACAACGTGCCGTATGCCTCGCGCAAAATTGGGAAGCTGTTGCAGATAACTGCCGCAGGCAGGAGCAGGTCTTTCGCTACGCGGGTGCAGCGGGCGCAAGAAAGCGCAATCCGTAAATCAAACGCTAGGACCAGGTGACATGGGCGAACCGTATAGCAGAATCAACCAGAAGCTTGAAAAGGCGATTTGTGAATTGATCAAGCTTGAGAAGGGTCCGCACTTGGATGTTATTCCGGACGAGCAGGTTCGTACCGGGTTTCAGACGAGCGGGGCAGCGGCGGCGAACCGTATCCTGGTATCAAGCCGCAGGGCGGTCCCGCAGATGGTCGAGGATATATGGACGGGTAATTACGAGTGCGACGTTGAGATTACGCTTGTCACCAATTATGGGGATTACAGCGACGATGAGCGCGAGCTAATGAGCTCGGAATTGTTCGACATGATCTTGCGTCGGAGTCCCGCGGAGTTGATCGATCTGCTGAACGGCATACCAGAGGTTGAGGACTTCACGATATACAACGGCGATGAAGGGCAGGGGATGGGCATAGACATGGAAGCAATAGAACGCGACGCTGAGGACCATTCGATAATTGAAACGCTGAAAGGTAAGGTGTATTGCCGACCGTCAGCAAGCATCCGTTAGGGGGCACTATGAGCAAGACTCGCAAGAACTTTCACAGGGTAGAGTGGATGGCGGTACTCGTTGCGATCGTATCCAGTTGCGTTATCATCGCATATGCGAGCGACGAGATTGCGGTTACGATAGGGCTAGAGGCAGAAAAGGGAGAGTACAAGTACAAGCGTACTGTGTCGAAGTTGCAGCGCGACATGACTGGAGATAACGCGGCCGGCGGCATTCTGTATGTGCAGACCGGGGCGTGGGAACAGGTAACCATACCTTCGGACGTTGCGACAAACGGCTGGGCCTTTTTCCGAAACGTGACTACCGACACATGGATGAGCGTAGACATCGGAGTACAGGTAGTTACCACCAACAGCGATGCGTCAAGCACGACCAATTACAAAAGCTTCATCCGGCTTAACGCGAAAGATGTGTTTGTCAGCCGCTTGCATCCGACCAATACCATCTGGACCACGGCAAACGCAACGGGCGCATGTTCGGGCGTCAATCTGGAATGGCAGGTGACGGAGGATTAGCGGTGGAGAACTTTGGAAAAATAGCGGTTGGTTGCAGGATGGGCGACAGGCCGGATCCGCGCTTTGTGCAGTGCTTGCTCCACTTGGCTATGAATATGCGCAGGGGCGACGTTGTGCTGGCACCGGTTATTGAGTTGCCGGCGCATTGGGCGGCGTGTGCTATGGCGAAGCAATTCCTCACAAAGACCACATGCGACACGCTCTTGATGCTTGATGATGACATGACCTTTACACCAGACCACCTCGCGATGCTGCGAGACAATCCGCGCAACTGGTCATATGGGATAGTGCAAGGGCTATGCGTATCGAGCAAAGCGGGCCATGGCCCCATTGTGCTCATGGATGGCGGGGGCGCAAAGTTTGATTTAGGCGACGAGACGGTCGAAACGCTTATGACGGGGCTGGCCTTTACGCTCGTAAGGCGCAGCACCTTTGAAGCCGTACGCGGCCAGGTGGGCCCTGGCTCGTTGCTGTTTGCGTGGCAACCTACCGGCAGGGGCGAGGATCATTACTTTTGCCACTATGCGAGGGCCGCTGGTGTGCGATGCGCGGTTGACGGCGGTGTGGTAATCGGGCACAGGCTACCGGTTGAAGTAACATGGAACAGCGTGACCCGTGAGCCCGAGTACAGCACTTATACATCAAGCAGCTTTTTTGATCTGATCGAAGAACTGAACGAGAAACATGCAAACCAGGAGGAGTAAGAAATGGCTATTGCTGACCAATTAGGAACGACGCTTGCCGTAGGGGCTGGGACAATCACCGGGTCTTACATTCTTGAGCGCGACGAGAGCAACGGGAAGGACGTTGACTTCGAGGATATACATGACGAAGACGGTGCCCTGAAAACGCGGCTCATATTCAAGAAGCACGCGAAACGCCGGTTGCAGCTAATCTGTATTGACGGTGCAGCGCCCGAGACGGATTTTGTTGTTGGGGCGTGTGCTACACACACGGACTTCACCAGCTGGTATGTGGATGATGCGACAATTGAGAAGACCAAGAGCGCACACCGGGTATCTGTTGAGATGACAAATCTTGGCATAACATAAGAGGAGGTGACCGATGGTCATTGTAGTTGAATGTAAGGGCGGGTTGCAGTTTGAGGTTATTGTCCGCAAGCACCGATCGGGCGCGCCGCAGTACACGAACGAAGCGGATCTCACCGACAAGCAGGCCGAAAAGGTAGAATCAGCGCTAAAGAAAATAGCCGCAGACAACGACTAAGGGAGGGGCAATGAACGATCCTTTCTTGCGGGCTATGTTTGCGCAGCCTTGTGCCGTACTCGGGCAGCAGTTGCGCCCGTTTTCGGCGTTTCACCTTGCCGCGCTTATGGTGCTGGAGAATCCGTTATCACCGTTAGCAAGCGACCGCGTTGCTACCAACGAGGCGCTGAGGCAGGCGGTCTGGGTTTGCACACTTCGATACCAGGACGGGGGCACGTCGCAGATATTCCCCATTCCCCAAATGGACGCATTCAACCTGCGACTGCCCCTTGTCCGCGAAGAAGATTACTTGCAGCGCGAGCTCTACGCGTTTGAACAGTACCTAGAGGAGGCTATTGATTATTGGCCGCAGGTGTGGAGCAACGCAAAAAGCAAGACTCGCGAAAGCGGGATGCCGTTACCCTTTCACCTTGTGAGCGTAGTTGCTTCGGGTCTGAGCGGTGCGACACTTGGCGAGCTATGGGACATGCCGCTTAGTATGCTCGTGGCGCACAAGGTTGGACTAATGGAGCAGAACGGGGCAGAGATCGAGACGCAACGACAGCGCGACCTGGTTGCGTTCAAGCGTCAGATAGAAGCAGACGCGGCACAGAAAACATCGGGGGGCGAAAGTGTCAACCCTTAGAGCCAGAACAGAGTTGAACGCGAACGGCTTTAACCAGGGCGTTGGCAAGATGCAAAACCGGGTGCGCACGTTTCAGACGCAACTCAAGAGCATGGCAGGCACTATGGCCGCGGCGTTCAGCGTCACAATCGTAGCGCAGGCTGCGCGTTCCGTTATGCAATGGGGCTCTGCGCTTACTGATCTGGCTGCGCAATCGCGATTGACCACGGACGAAATACAGACGCTCGAAGTAGCATCTCTCCGTGCTGGGGTTGGCACTGAAAAGATCCGGACTGTAATGAGCAAGCTGAGCGTTGTAATTGGACAGGCCAAGAGCGGGATGAAGACATACGTGGATCTTTTCGACAAGATAGGGGTGTCGCAATCGGAACTTGCCAAGATGAATACTCGACAGGTTCTTGAGCGGGTTGCGAGTGCATTCACCGAGGCCGAGGCCGGGTCCATTGCATACGGGGCGTCGCTTGAGTTGCTTGGCACAAGATCGGGCGCACAGCTACAGGAAGTGCTTGAGGATTTGGCGAACGTCGGTCTTGACGGGATGATTAAGCGCGAAAAGGAAGCGGGCACTATTCTCGAGGAGGAAATGCTGCAACGGCTGGACGACCTAGAGGACCGGCTGCAGTTAGCGACACGGCAGACAAAGGTTATCGCGGCAGAGATAGGCGTCGGCCTTGTCGAGTCGCTCAATAATGCGGGCACTGGATTCGGCGACCTGGTTGGCAAGATTGCGCTATTCGGGATGAAAAGCGAAGAAGTGAAAGACATCATGCGCAACATGGGCAGGGAAGTGAGGGAGAACCCGTGGAAGGTCTTCACAGGGTTCATACCCGCCGTTCTTCTTGAGGGTATTGGCCGAAAGGTAAACACACCGGACAAGGAAGAAGAAGGCGAGGACGATTCCGGGCGAGAAAGGGCGGTTCAATCGTTGCTCCAGAAAGAGAAGGCGCTTGCGGAAGAAAAGAAGAAAACCGCGGCGGCAGAGCGAGCACTCGCAAAAGAGAACATGGATTTATATGAACAGTTGCTTGACGTTAACGAGCGGCTGGGTTCAGAGCGAGCCAAAATGAAACAGCTTGACGCGAGCAACCTTGTGGGGGTTGAGCAGTCACGGCAACGGATTCTGAAATTGCAATTGGAAGAATTGCGGATCCAGAACAAGCTTAACGCCGAGCACAAGCGACGGCAAGACATCACAGAGCGCGAGGCGAATCAACTGGAGAGTCGCAAGGCCGATATCCGCGAGCGTGCAGAAGAAAGAAAGGAGCGTCTCAAGCTTGAGGGCGTCGGAACGCAGGGCGTGAGCGCGGATAGGCTTGCGCAAATGGGCGGTTATACCACGGGTCAGGCATCGCCGGTACAGCGCGTTGCGGAGCGGCAGCTTGAGGTCGCGAAGCGCATGGAGAAGATAGAACGCGACATGGCAGCAGCACTCCAAAGGATAGCAAACGATGAAAACGGGGGGCTTACATAATGGCCGTAGAAGACATACTAGGGTCAAACGCGATGACGCGAGAGAGCCGACGTCGGCGCAAGCTTGAGTCTGGCGCAACCCGGTACGAGGAGACATGGCGCGGCCCGATACCGAAGGCTGACATTCTTTACGAGTCGTATGAGGCCGACGAAACATGGGACGATGTCAACCAGTCAAAAGACGGCGGGGTTGGCGTGGTAAATATCAGTCGGGTCGATGAGGATATTGACCCTACGGACGAGGACATACAGCAAAGTGCGCTCTGGGAAGTTATTCCCGAGGAGCTACACAAGGACCTGCGGGCGCATCCAACTTTTAACCAGGCGGCTGACCAGACGGCGATCGAGGCTGCGCGGTTGGCATTCGAGGCAGGCAACGGCGACTATGACGCGAGCGCGAACGCCGCTGCCGACACATACCTCGAAATGCGTCGGCGCGGGGTTGAGGAATACGTTGTTACAGTGCCGGTAATACAACGCACTATCCGCGTTACAAAGCGCAGTGACATAGCCTTTTCCTGGAGTGGCAAGGATAAGGCGTGGAAGATTGATGAGCCAAACGGGCCGAATCCACCAAAGGATATATTGGGGGTAATAGCCGACATGCCGGATGCTGACGCGACCAAGAAGCAGTGGCTCAAGCGTGCTGGCGAGATCCGGCGCACGAGCAGGGACGAGATCGACATTGTGTATCAGTGGATATGGGCGCGGCGATGGTCACACACGCTGTATGACGGCGATGACGAAACGGACAACCCATGAGCAGAACGAGATATCACGCAATAGGTCGATACGTACCGCCACGGTTGAGGCGGCGCGGCGGAAAGCTGTCGGCAGTTGACCTTCGCAGGACACAGGACGCGGCAGCGAAGCGGCAGACCATAGAGCCGCAGGCGATATTCGACATGCGATTCCCTGCTTCTGACCTCGTTGGTTGGTATAAGATGATTGCCCATAACCAGGTCAGGCTTTTTGCGCTTGAGGTATTGCTTGGCGATGGCACGGTCGGGTCTTGTGCGCAGAGCGACTTGACGCTCACCGGCAATCCGGAATACTGCTATGTCGAGATGCAGCGGGGCACTTCGTCACCAGAATGGAAACATGACAGCAGCGTGCCGCGGTCAAACTCAACACATATCAGGGTCAAGCGATTCAAGTTTGTGCCGCTTGACGGGGTGTATTTCAGGCGGGAATGGTACGGGCTGGGTGACATTGTTTTTGATTTACCGTTGAGAACATGAGGAAGTTGATACACATCATGGCCGTAAGCATCATAATGGCGATACCAGCAACGGCGCTTGCGTGGGGCGATGAGTGGCCCCTGAGCGAATGCACGAACGCATTCGAGTATTATACGCCTCGTGAGCAGTACGGGGTTGTATCGCAACTAGTATGGGGCACGTTTGAGCGATTCCTGGCAGACCCGGTTGTGGAAATAACGAAATCCACCTTCACGCTCACATTCAGCGGGACATCATCGCAGACCAGTCTTGTCACAGTTGTAACGAATGGGGACGTTGTGACTACATATACGAATTGGTATAACACAGAGACAAACGTGAGTCTTACCGTTGTGTCCACCAACCCCGTGACGTGGACCAACCTCAACCCCTATGTCTACACGTATGCGAGTACAACGGTCACTGCTTACCCGTCGCTGTCTGCATCATTCTTTGCGGCGTTGGTGCGCGAGATGTTCCGTGAGGAAGATGACGCCGACGATCTGTCGCAGTGCGAGAATTATGTTGCGACCAATTTCATGGTTGGCGGTAACTACAACACATACCTTGCACGCGAGGATGGCAGCGGCAATTCCCCGGACGACTTCCCGATGAACAGCAGGGCGGGCATATTCTATCGTGACGGCATCGGCTACACGAACAGCCCGCTATCGACAAACTTTTGGGGTCTGGTAAACGGAGGGGAGTCGTATTGGACCGTTGCGCCGAGCAACGCGGGGCACACAACTCTCTACGAGTCGCACTACACGACAAACGGATGGACCAACTACGCAATGAGCGGTTACGGGGCGGCATATGATGCTGACGCCGGGAGCGCGTCGCTAGTGCGGAACAACACGAACATAATGCCAGTGCTTCGATACGGAAAGGGAGGCACGAATGCACACGTCAATTTTGACGTTATAGTTCAAGGCACTGCTTTCCAGTGGACCAACCGCGCTCAATGGTCAACCAAGATTGCTACGTCAGAAACCGTGACTGTTATAGGGGCAACACAGGCATTGAGCGAGTCGTGGTATGCGGTTACGAATATGGTCATCACCAATACGCCGGCAGACACGCATGACGTTGTGTGGGCCGAGTATCAGGCGGGTGACACGTTCTATTATACTCCTAATTTCATTGATCGGTTGAGCGATGATGTGCTTGACGAATACTGGCGAGCGATCAAGGCGCTTATTTACACGCGGACGACGCCTACATGGACAGCGAAGGGCTCTGGCAATTGTTATGTATGGTCAGGCGATTCCACGTCAAGCTGGGCTGCGGCGATTACCGCGGCATCGAATGCGACGCCGGTTGTGACAACAAACGACGGGGCCCCGGAATGCTATTTTCAGGGGTATCAACCGGCGACCGGGCATTGGTATGTTGTCGTACAGAGTATGCAGGCGTGGCCGGTTGTAACGGCGGACACGAATGCTGCGCGTGCGTTTGACCATTACTTTAGCGGCAAGGATCCGACTGCGCCGGCAGGCGGTGGAGCGACACAAACGGAATACACCAACTGCGGGACCGGCATACTCAAGGGCAAGCTTTCGTATATTTCGGCAGATGCCGCGACGGTTGCCGGGACCGTTACCAGCGGGACGGCGATTGGGAGCATATCGTGGCCGGAAGACTATACCGACGAGCCTGGTGTCGGCTCCAACTTTGTGCAAGGTTTTGTTGTTCTGGACAGCCGCACGCTCGTTAAGTGGAACGTTGCCAACGGATTTGACCACCAATAAAGGATTAAACATGACTAATCGGATTGCAGCATTATTGTTTATACTCGCGTTGCTACCTGTTGGCGCGAACGCCGTAACGAGGGAGCTACACCAGAGCGTTGACGAGCGGGACCGACCGAAGCGGCTGCGGATAGATCATGCGGAAGATGCCGCGCTTGACTACTTCCTGACAGTTACCAATCACGCCGGAAACGCGGTCAACTGGTCCGGTATGCAGAATCCCGTATTGCGCTATTACGGGACAAATAGTGCCGGGACGTGGACCGAGTATGTCACGGGCACGATACACAGCGCAACAAGCGGGGTGCTCAAGATACCATTTCGCCCGTTGACCACGGCGACAAACGGCAGCTTCCCGTTTGAAATCAGCGTACCTAGTAACAGCGTTGACGTGTGGAAGTATCCATATGGGCAACTGTATTTGCGAGCGATCCCTGGCGGCGGTTCGACCAACGTGATACCGAGCACAACAAACGTCACCGATCTTGCGGGCACTACGTTTATCAACTATCCGTGGTACGCCTCGACCAATCTTGATGCCGTTGTGTTAACGCAGGCGACGCAGCAGGTGACAATCGACGCGCTGGTGACAACGCAAGCCGCGCTGCAGGTGAGCATTGCCAGCCTTGCGACAACGAGCAGCATTGCTGCGCTGCAAGCTACTGTTAATGCCAACATAACTACCAACGCGGCGCAGCAGACAAGCATAGATGCGCTGGTGACGACACAGGCCGCGTTACAAGTGACGGCTGACGCGCTGGTGACGACGAGTGCGGCGCAGCAGACAAGCATTGATGGGCTGGTCAGCACGCAGGCTACATTGCGAGCGGATGCGGACAGCTTAATCGGCGGCGCATTCTGGCTGGGATCGAACAACACAGCATCGGCAGGCACTACGCAGGATCTTGTTGCTGTAGATGTGGACACGCTGACAATTAACGAGACGCTGACCTATACGAACGAATGGCTGACGCTCGACCCTGCAGACAAGTGCATTCGCGACAGCAACCCGGCGAACAAGGCGATAGACTGGAGCGCATATGCGCTTGG
>Ga0180431_10004618_pt1 | contig 17120 bp, 12 predicted proteins | sample SS_ome_11_FD_132459 | JGI IMG/M metagenome (GOLD analysis project Ga0180431, IMG submission 132459) | Hypersaline lake sediment archaeal communities from the Salton Sea, California, USA - SS_1_MS_1 metaG | ecosystem: Environmental > Aquatic > Non-marine Saline and Alkaline > Hypersaline >... | reverse complement strand
GGCGTTTGACACGTTCAGTCTGTAGGGAACGCCCTCTGTGGCGTTCCGGGAAGCAGCAACGAGCGTGTTTTCCGGGTTTCGGAACGCCACAGAGGGCGTTCCCTACAAAAAGTCACAGCCTCGGCGGTCGCGTCCGGCGGCTGCAAATTGCGCCGCCATATGTTTGCTGAACCGCTGACAAGTACGTGTGGATGGTTGGAATGGTTGACGAACGTCGTATTGCGTCGCGAAGTCTGCCCTCACGCGGGGCGCGACCACCGGTCGCAGCTTTATGCTTCTGCCGCTTGCGGCTTCGCACCCGACGCAGGGCGCGACCACCGGTCGCGGCTTTATGGCTTGTGGGTGGTCTTACATCCGCGCTGATTGGCGCGACGGTGTTCACTACCGGCGTTTCTGCACAAACGAGCGGCGAGCCTGCTACTTTGGCTGCGGCTGCGCCTTATGAAATCCGCAAGGACGGCTACGTCGAGAAGATCACCCCGGGCGTCGACTACAAGGACCGTTTGCCCCGCATTCTGCCCAAGGAACCGGCCGATTCGATCAAGACGTTCCACGTTGTACCGGGCTTCCGCATCGAGCTTGTGGCCGCCGAGCCGTTGGTCTGCGATCCGATCGACATGTGTTTCGACGAAAACGGCCGGATGTACGTCCCCGAGATGATCCCTTATGCGGAAAACAACTCGGCCGAGTTCGGCTCACCGAACGGCAGGGTGTCTTTGCTGCAAGACACCGACGGCGACGGCAAGCTCGACAAGAGCACGGTATTTGCCGACAAGCTCGTCTGGCCCACGGCCCTGACCTGCTTCGACGGCGGTCTGTTCATCGTCGCCGCCCCCGACATCCTCTACTGCAAAGACACCGACGGCGACGGCCGAGCCGACGTCCGCGAAGTGATCATTACCGGCTTTGCGCTGAGCAACCCCAACGCTTTACCCAACAGCCTTCGCTGGGGATTGGACAACCGGATGCACGGCATGACCAGCACCGCCGGCGGGAAGCTTCGGGCGGTGAAGTGGGAACGGGCGGATGCGTCCGGGAAGAGCCAACCGCTTCAGGCACGGGGACGCGACTTCAGCCTCCATCCGCGCACGGGGGAGCTGCGGCTCGAAAGCGGCGGGTCTCAGTACGGGATGAGCTTCGACGAGTGGGGCCGGAAGTTCGAGTGCTCCAACAGTGCCCCCATCGAGATGGTGATGTACGACGACCGCTACATCGCCCGGAACCCCTATCTGGCCGCCCCAAACCCCCTGGTCAACATCTGGACGTACGGCAACGCCGTCTACCGCACCAGCCCCGTCGAGCCCTGGCGAATCCTCCGCACGGAGCTTCGCATAGGCGGGAAATTCTCCGGGCCGATCGAAGGCGGGGGCACCGCGGCCGGATACTTCACCGGCATTTGCGGCACGACCATCTACACCGGCAGTGCTTGGCCCCAGCAGTGCCGTGGGCAGGCGCTCACCTGCGAGGGGTCGGGAAACCTCGTGCATCGTATGCGGCTGGAACCGGACGGCGTCGGCTTCAAGGCCTACCGGACGGAAGAGAAGAAAGAATTCCTCACCTCCGACGAGATCTGGTTCCGCCCTATCCAGTTCGCCCACGCCCCCGATGGTGCCTTGTACCTGGCCGACATGTACCGCGAAACGTACGAGCACCCCGGCGCCGTACCGCCGTCGGCCAAAAAGCACATCGACCTGACCACGGGCAACGACCGCGGCCGCATCTACCGCATCGTGCCCGAGGGGTTCAAGCAACCCAAGCCGGTTCGGTTGGGCAGCATGTCGTCCTCGGAGTTGGTCCGGTTGCTCGAACACCCCAACAGTTGGCACCGCCGCACGGCCAGCCGGTTGTTGTACGAGCGGCAGGACCGCCAGGCGATCCCGCCGCTTGTCAAGCTGGCCGCCGAGTCGCCTTCGCCGCTGGGCCGCATGCACGCGATGTATGCGCTCGACGGTCAAGGGGCGCTCACGGCCGACGTTGTCCTTCCCCGGCTGGATGACGAACACCCGCGGGTGCGCGAACACGCAATCCGGCTGGCCGAGAAGGTGCTTGGCGACTCGCCGGTCGTCCGCGCGAAGTTGTATGCCATGGCCGGGGATGACGATGCGCGTGTACGATATCAGTCGGCATTTACGCTCGGCGAGATTCCGGGCACCCAGGCGACCGCCGCCTTGGCCGCAATTGCCGCCCGCGATGCCGGTGACCGGTGGGTGCGGCTGGCGGTTCTCAGCTCGTCGCTGGGGCGTGCGGGCGAACTGTTCGCGCAGCTTGCCGCCGACCAGAAGTGGCGCAGCGGCCCAAGCGGCATCGCCCTGCTCGAACAACTGGCTGAGCAGACGGGCGTGCAGAACCAAGGCGATCAGGTTGCGGAAGTGCTTCGTGTGTTGGATGCACTGCCCGACGGCGAAAAGAATCTGGCCCGGGCGGCCGTCCGCGGCTTGAGCCGGGGGCTGAAGAAGGCCAACAGCCCGCTGCTTAAGCGTCTGGCAAGCGACAAGGCGGGCGAGCTGCTCTTGGAAATGGTCGACAAGGCCAAGACGCAGGCGACCGACGTGAAGGCGCCGGTGGCCCAGCGCACGGAAGCGGTCCGCTCCTTGGCGCTGGCTTCGTTCGAGGAGGTCGGCAACACCCTGGCCCGGCTGCTCGAAAGTCGGCAGCCCCAGGAGGTCCAGACGGCGGCGCTGAGGGCGCTTGGCCGATTTCGCGACGAGCAAGTTGCCGGGTTCGTGGTTGATGCATGGGGCGGATTCAGTCCGAAGGTCCGCGGCGAAGCGGCCGAGGCCCTGTTTGCCCGGCCCGAACGGCTCCCGGTACTGTTTGCGGCCATCGAAAACAAGTCGATCAACCCGTCCCAGTTGGACCCCGCCCGAGTTCAGTTCTTGCTCAAGCATCCTGACAAGCGAATCCGCGAACCAGCGTCTCGGCTACTCGGCAGCGCAAAACTTGCCCGGCGCACGGAAGCGATGGCCGCCTACCGCGATGTGCTCGATATGAAAGGGCACCTCGCACGCGGAAAGGCCGTCTTCAAGAAAGAGTGTTCCACCTGCCACAAGCTGGAGGGCGTCGGCTACGATCTCGGGCTGCCACTGGCGACGGTCCAGAGCCGCGGCCGCGAGGGAATCCTCTCGCAAATCCTCGATCCCAACCGCGAGATCAACCCGGCCTATCTCAACTACACGTTGCTGACCGACGACGGGCTCACGGTGACCGGCATGATCACCGCCGAGACCGCCACCAGCATCACACTGACCCGCGCCGAGGGTGAAAGCGACACCGTCTTGCGGACCAACATCGACGAACTCCAAAGCACCGGCCTGTCGATCATGCCGGAGGGCCTGGAAAAGCAAGTCAACAAGCAAGACATGGCCGACTTGATTGAGTATCTCATGTCCGTGCAGTGAATGAAACATTCCGGGGGCTCTTGCAGCGATTCTGTGGCCGTGGTATAATCCGCAATTTCATTGAGCAGGTCCTCACCCCCCGGGCCGATATGGGAGTATTAGCCGAGAAAATTTGTGGCGCTGCGAGGGCCGTGTTCGCCGACAGGCGGAGGGCCTGCATTATTGAGGAACATGCTTGCCGGCGCCTCGGGATAAAACAGAACAACGGACGCCTGGAGAGGCTTCAAGTCGCTGTCAGTACGATTTCGGGCGGGAGAAGAACCATCGAAGTCGTGGAGATACTTGAGCCCGGACGGAAAGATCCTCTGTTGATGTATGGGATTAAGAAACCTCACGGCTCCGAACCGTGGAGCGCCGAGAAGGCCTCCGAGTTGGGGATAGGCCCGGAGGTCCTTGATGTCTCGGAAAGTGACACCATACTGGAGGAGTTCTATCCACGGAAGTTGAATATTCGCAACCGCAAGCCGGCACCGGACGAGCACCGCTATTATGCAGAGGACCTCAGCAGGTTCTTTCTCGCGTTCGTCCGCATTCGGGAGGGCGAAATCATTTGCCACAAGGATGAACGGCCGGAGCACATGTTCCTTCTCGGGGAAGGGAAGGACATTCGGCTCAGCCTCATTGATTGGGGGCTCACCAGCGTCCGGCCTCTTCACAAATTCCGAGAATGGGGAAGCCACCAGCTCTGCTGGATCTACGAAAATCTGAGCTTCGATCAGCCGTCAATCTGGAAGATTTTCGTAAACTCCCTGGTCCGGCGATTGCCTGAGGAATTGGAGCATCAAACGCTAGCGGAAGCGTACGCGGACTTTGTGGGGGACCAGACTTGGTATTTGGCTCACGGCTTGCAGAAGAAGGTCGCCGTGAGGTTCTTGGAGTTCAGCGTCAGGTGCGGCAGGCTCGACCTGGATCTCGACTGGTTCAACGAGTTTGTCGACAAACACCGGAACTGCGGCGGCGAGGACCTGGCTCGGGCCTACGGACAATATGAAAGACACGTATCAGGACTTACACAATAAGACGAAAGGGTTGAAATGCAACGAGTGACATCCGATCGAGTGAACGGCGGGCATGAAGGCGCCGCTTTCCGCGCCGAAACCGACACGCATCTCAAGACGAACTTGCCAAGGGACAAGGCCGCCGGCTGCCTGGAGCGCGGCTGGGTCATTGCCAACCACAAGCTGGTCTCGTTTCACGCGGCGTTTATCTCATCCGTGCTGAGTGTCCCGCTGAAGGGACTCACGGACGCCGTGGACGCAGGGGCGAACGTCAAGCTCGAAGTCCTCCGCTACATGTTCTGTAGTTGGGAAACGATCATCTCGGTGGTCATGTTGTATTTGTCCTGGCACATCTCGATCGCCATCCACGAAATGGGGCACTTCCTGACCGCCGTCAAGCTCACCGCGCTGAACAAGAGTTCTCAAGAGCGGGCGGACAAGGTGCTTCGGGAGGGTGGCAAGTTCGGGTGGTACGTCTACATGTTTCTGACGATCCCGTGGGGCAAGTTCTACGGGGTGAAGAAGGACGCGGGCAACTTTGCCCCCGACGCGCCGTACAATTTGGCCGTTGCGGCCGCGGCGCCCCGCTGGAGCGGCTGGCTGGCCATCGTCTGCCTGCCCGTCGCGGCGATCGGCATCGGCCTGGGACTTTTCCTGGGTGCACAGTCGGGCACGCACGGGATCGGTGAGGCCCTGATCTACATTGGCCGGTTTTTCCTCTGCCCGGGCGTCGTCGGGCTGCTCGACCGCTTCCTGGCCGACCACGGCAAGCTCAAGGAGTTCACGGTGCGAGAAAGACAAGCCGCAGAGCGGGCCGCCAGAGGCGCCGAGGCCATCTCCGACGAAAGCTGGCTCGCCCAGGTGGGGAAGCTCAAGGAGAAAATGCTCCATACCCGGATCCGCTCGGTCGACCTGAAAGACGGCACGAGGGTCGACGCGCCGTGGCAGTTCCGCAACTGTGCCATGGGCGGGCGGCACACGGAGAAAGAGTATCCCGAGAGCAACATCAGCATGCAGGAAAGCATGTTCATGCCGCTCTCGCCCAAGACCTACGAAGACGCCCAGGAAATGACCGTGAAACTCCAGTACCGCCTGAAGGAGGTCATCGAGTCCGCTCCCGGGGCAAAGGTGATGGGTATCGGCCTCGAAGGCGGACTGGCGCCCTACGTCGACAAGGACCCCGAAGACAAGGTCCCCGAGCAGCGAATGTGGCGCATGATGAAGCAGACGATCCTGGACTGCGGGTACACGCCCGGCATCGACGTGGCCATCGCTATGGATCCCGCCGCCTCGGAGCTGGAAAACGCGTTCCGCGAGGAGACCGGCCAGGAAGACTCCATCGGCATGTATCGATTCTGGCGGGACAAGAGCAAGCTCGACATGAGCCGCGACGAGATTCTCGAACTCTACAAGGAGACCATGGAAGCCGACAACGTGCCTATCCTTTCCATCGAGGACGGGTTCGGCGAGCTGGACCACGCCGGCTGGCAGCTCCTCATGAAAGGGGACCCGGAAAGAGGCGTCGAAGGATTGGGCGACAAGATATTCATCATCGGCGACGACCTGGTTACGACCAAGGACTCCACCATCGAGCAGTGCGCCAAGGACGGCGAGATCAACGCGTCCCTGATCAAGGCCAACAAGATCGGAACGCTCACCGAGACCGTCCTGGCGATGCTGACCTCTCTGGCTTACGGGGCCGAACTGGTCGTCTCGCACCGCTCCAAGAGCCCCAACGATCCGTTCGAGGCCGAGCTTTCCACCGCCATGAACGCCTTCGGCATGAAGGCCGGCGGCGGCGCCAACACCGAGCGGCTTCAGAAGTATGGCCGGGTCATGGAGATCCTCGCTCTGGCAGAGGCCGGGAAGAAAGAGATCTCCGAAGAAGAACGAAGAACCATCGAAACGGACCTCAGGGACCTGATTAGGACCCTGACCGGTAAGGAAGACGCGGAACTCGTCCCGGGCGCCGCCGACATGGACATCACCTCCCTGTTGATGAAGATGCTGGCCATCGAGACGGTTAGCGGGACGGAAGAGGCGACGAACGCGGGTATTCCCTCCGCTGCCGCGACGCTCTTCCTCGGCCGGACGGGAATCATCCGCTTCAAGGGCTCGACCCCGCTGGGCACCTCCGCCGGCGTGGACGAGGCCATCCACTACGTCGACAGCATCATCACGCCGAGCGAGATTACGCGGAAACACCCGGCACTGTTTTCCGATGCCGGCGACGGGACTTACCGGTTCAAGAAGGGCTTGCACTTCGACGACGTCAAGGCCAAGAACGACGACGACCTGATGACCCTGTGGAACAGGGCGCAACGTTACGAGGGCATGGGTTGCCTCGACGCGGTCGAGCACATCGAGACGGTGCTGTCGGACGCCTTGACCGGCAGGAAGCTCGGGCAACTCGGCAGCCTGTTCGAGATCGATCAGGAATTGTTGATGATCGAAAGGCAGCAGGCCATCGCCGCAAACAGGCTCTCCGAGTCCGCTCCCGTCGAAGAGCAGATCCACGCGATGCAAAGAAAAGGCGTCCTGGGTATGAACGCCATCCTGTCGGTGTCCCTGGCGTTGGGCCGCGCCCTCGCGGCCAGAGAAGGCAAGGAACTCTGGCAACTCATCCGTGAGATGGCCGTCGATACCATGGCCAAGTTCATCGCCGCTAACGCAAAGAACGATGGCGGCAAGGACGTCGGGGCCCTCAAGGGCATGGGGTTCGACGAATTGCAGGCATTGTTCCGCGAGACGGCTGCCGCGGCCATCAACGAAGACGAGCAAATCCACATGCTGCTGCGGGAACAACTGCCCGTCTACGTGATCAAGTAAAACGTCACACCTGCCGCAGCCTGATGCCGGGTATTTTTGCGGATTCCGGCAGGTGCCCGGTGAGTTGATAGCCTTCTTGCATCCCCGGGAAAAACAGTTCCGGTGAAGCCCGTATCAGCGGTTCGAGGAACCGCCAAGCTTGCCCCGCGCCGTTCCAAGTGCAATATTAGGCCGTCAAGGCCGAATCTTCCCGTACTTGTCCGATTGCCATATCTGCCCGCTTTCGACGTCCATCGCTGTCAGCCAGCCGTTGCCGTAAATCCACGTGTCGATGCACTTAAGATAACCGAGATCGAAGACCTCGCCGTTCTTCTGAGCGGTGTGCCCGATAATCGCCGTCTTGCCCGAATAATGTGCCAAGGGCGTGCGGTGCCGGAGCGATTCCCATCGCAGGGCCGTCCCCGGTTGCTGAGAGAGCGGCAGGTCCGGATGGTAATTGGCGTGGACGAAGAAGTGCTGATCCGTTTCGTAAAACGGCAGGCAGCTCTCCAGAAAGTCAATGTGTTCCTCGGGTACGCCGTCGGGGATATGGCCGCCGTAGGAAGAGACCGTGGCGTCGCCGCCGTAGATAAGCCACCCGCTCAGCATGTCCATTCTGCCGTGGCAGACGTCCAGCAGCATTTCGTCGTGGTTGCCCAGGATGGTGACCAGGCGGCACTCTTGCCTCATCGCGAGCAGCCGGTCGATAACCCCGCGGCTATCCGGCCCGCGATCGACAAAATCGCCCATTACAACGATCGTGTCGTCCGGCCGCGGATCGAGCGCTTCGGAGACAGCGTCGAACGCGCCCGAATAACCGTGAATGTCTCCGATGGCAATAATTCGATCGGGCACTACTCACTGCTCACTATCTATTCACGATTCACTGCGCCCCATCGCCGCCCTTCGTCCAGCATCGTCAGGTAGTTGTCCAAAGGGATATAATTGGCAACGCTGTTTCCAGTTCCCAGGCAATACCCGCCGCCGGGTTGCATCGTTTCGAGCGTTGCGCTGACACGCCGGCGGATTGCCTCCGCGTCCGAACGGCACAAGAAATCGACGTCGATTCCGCCGAGGATGGCGATCCGGTCTCCATATTTTTCGTTTGTTTCCTCAACAGTCTCGATCGTGTCCTCGAATGAATGGATGCCGTCGATTTTCACGTCGTTCAGCAGGTCGTCCATAATCGCATCGATCTTGCCGCAGGAATGGAGCAGGTAGGGACGTCCGCCGGCGTGGGCGGCCTCCGCCATCATCCTGTGACCGGGCAGGATGAACTCCCGCAAGTCGTCGGGGCTGATCAACGTTCCCGAGCGAAAACCCATGTCGTCCGAACCCCAGATTACCTTGACGCGGTCGTACTGCAATATCCGCCGCACGACGACTTCGTACAGATCGATCAACCGCCGGCTAACCGCGGCAACCAGATCCCGCTCATCGAACAAGGCATAGCAGAGCGTCTCGTAACCCATCAGCCACACTGTGTACTCGGCGAAATGCGCAAAGCCACCGCTGCCAACGATGCACATGTCCTCGGGCAGGTTCTCCTCGAACCATTCGAGGTTCCGCGTGGTCAAATCGTCCGGCTCCGGCCAGGGAAACGCCTCAAACTCGTCCCAGTTGGTGATCGGTCCCTTGTGTTCGTCGACGAACTGCCGCCCGCCGTCACGCTCGAGTTCGGCCGTGTCGTTGGCCGTATGGTAACGGACCGCGATCCCCACGTCGTCCACGCCGCAGCGGACGTAGTCGTAGCCCAGAAAACGCATTACCCGGATCTCGCGCCGGAGCGTGTAAAACGGATCGTCCGGCGCGACATCGTCCATCAGGCCAAACCGCTCGGCGACGGCCGCCTTGACCTCCTCGTCGAGCAACAGTTCGATGACGTGGACTCGTCCGGGCGTTCCCTCCCGACGCAGACACCGCAGGAAACCCTCCCAATCGGGAGTGATATCGACGGAAAACGGGCTTTTCGAAGCCATAAGTCGATGGGAGTTCTCAACCCTAGACCTTGCGTACCACGCCGACAACAACCCCCGCGATACGGGGGTTCTTCACGTAGATCGGTTTCATTTTCTTGTTGGCCGGTTCGAGCCGGACGCGGTTTTTCTCGGGGAAGAACCGCTTCAGCGTTGCTTCGTTGTCCTCGGTCAAGGCGACGACGATCTGCCCCCGGCGGGCCTTGCGGGCCTTGCGGACGACCACGTAGTCACCGTCGGCGATCTGGTCGTCGATCATCGAATCGCCGTCGACCTCCAGGACGAAGAGGTTCTTCTTGGGGTCGAACAGATCGGCAAAATCAATCCATTCGTCCTGCTCGATGGCCTCGTGCAGCACGCCGGCCGCGATCCGCCCGGCCAGGGGAAAACCCCGCTGGCAGGGCTCCAACGCCAATTCGATGGCCCGGGATCTGCCGGGATCGCGAGTGATCAGCCCTTTCTTCTCGAGGGCTTTCAGGTGGCAGACGACGCCGTTGGGCGAGACAATGTCGAAATGGTAACCGATCTCGCGGACGGTCGGGCCGTAGCCCCGCGTCCGCATTTTGTTCCGAATGAACTCATAAACGGCCAGTTGCCGTTTGGTCAGACTGTCGAATGCGTCCATGGCGACTCCCCTGGGGTTTAGCCGGTCTGTTGGGTAATTCTCTCATGGACAATAGTACAATATACGGGTGTACATAGTCAAGAGAAGTACGCCAAATGTTCGGGGCAAGGCGACCGGGAATGCCCCTGTAGACGCATCCGTATCCCTGCCGCTGGAGTAGAGTTCGGGACTATTGCTCCGCGGAGGAAGGATCGGCGAAGAAACGTTGCAAGATGGAAGTAGCAGGCTCCGCCAAAAATCAAAGGAGGGGGCACCTGCCCCTAACCCCCCACCGGGCTTGCACCACGCGAATAAGAAAAAGGGTGTCGACAACACGAAAGGTTCCGCAAAGCCCTTTCCAAGAATGCAGGCTTTTTCTAAAATAGATGTCAGGAACAGTTGTAGAGGTGTCTTTGGGCATCACCTCTTGTCTTTTCTTCTCTTGCGGGTGGGAGGTGTGGTACGTGTGCCCGACTCCTTTGTGGTCGATTGCGCAACGACCGCTGCCTGCGCTGAGAGAGAATAAGCACCCTGAGTCTCATGGCCCGCGAGGATAAACCCAATGCCAATCAAGATCATTTGCCCCAATGGACACTCACTCACGATCAAAGGCAAGTACGCAGGGAAGAAAGGGTTGTGCCCGATCTGCAAGGCGACCGTTGAGGTGCCTTTGTCGGACGCAGCGGTGTTACCGGCGTATTCGATTTTGAGCATTTTGCAAATGGACGAATCGGGGGTGTCGATCGTGATGAAAAACATCCCGAACCTCGAGAAGGATTTGGGCGAGTTGGTTCCCGAGAATGGTAGCGCTCCGATTAGCCTGCGTGAAAGGACCCTTCTTGTCGGGCGGAGCAAGGACTGCGACATCGTCCTGTTGTCTTCCGCGATTTCCCGGTATCACGCACTGCTACGGGTGATCGGCAGCCGCTGGTGCGTCGAAGACAAGGGGAGCACGAACGGGGTGATTGTCAACGGGCGCCGCGTGATGAAGGGTTGGCTCGGGCCCGGCGACACGGTGGCGTTCGCGAAGCATGCCTACAAGATTTCTTACAGCCCCAACGTGTTGGCGGCCTTGCCGCCGCTCCCCGACATGCACCGGACATTGGGTGAGTTGGTACCCGTCGGGGGCGGCACGCCCATCGCGCTCCTGAAGAAGACACTTCTGGTTGGGCGGTGCGAGCCCTGCGACATCGTGTTGCCGTTTGCGACGGTCTCGCGACGACACGCCGAGTTGGCCATTGTCCGGGACCACTGGCGGGTGGAAGACAAGGGGAGCGACTACGGGGTTCGCATCAACGGACTGCTCCGCCAGAGGAAACGGCTCCACCCCGGCGACACGGTGGCGTTCGGCAAGCGTTCCTATAAGATCCAATACGATCCGAACGTCCTGTCCGCGTTGGACACCGCCGCGCAGGACAGCAGCACGGTGCCGCTTCCGAAGCCCGGCGCTGATGTCCTCGTGTTCCCCTGAAGGATAGCCGTGGGTTGGAGGAGCGGGCAGTTCGACCACGCACGAAACGCGGAACGGATGGCGGCGGCGGGCGCCACGATCACCATTTGTCGGGTCTGCAGGGACGAAAATCCACGGTGTCGCCTTTGGGGAACGCAAACGCCGTGAAGGGGTTCTCGACGCCGCTTTCCTCGGCATCTTTATCCTGAAACCGCAGCAGGAACTTATCGCCAGTCTGAAAAGGAAGGCCAACGGGGCGGACAAAGTATCCGCTTACAAACCGGCCTTCAATCCCGCGGTTCTCGACCTTCAGGACTACCTCAACCCCTTCCGCCAACGTGTGGCCGTCGGCATCCAAGATTTTTGCGAGCATTTCACGGCCTCCACCAAATTGAAGGCAGTATACCACGATGGAGGAAGCGCGAGAACCCCAAGGATCAATCCTGCAACTGTGCTACGTATGCATGGCAGTGCGGACAGACACGGGCATCCGTCGATATTTTCTCGTGGCATTTCGCGCAGATTCTCTCCGTCTTGTCCCGTTTCCTTTGGGACCACGAATAGTCCGAGTCGTCACCGGCAAGCTCGGGTATGTCAAGGGAAAGCCCCGACAGCCCCGATTCCTGAGGCCGGAGAACATCCATAATGGAGTCGTCGGTGAAGATGTCCTCTGCGGGCTCCGGGACCTTGATTCGGGCCCTACAGATCGGGCAGAGACCCACCTTGCCGGCATATTTGTCCTTGACCCTTACCGCATGGCCGTTGGGGCAGATAGCGCGAATCGACATGGCATCTCCTCCATGCCTCTTCTGCCTGTGCCTTGGTACGATCTGCCCGCGAGTAGATATGATAGATAAACGGTATTATATCAGGATCTTTTGCATTGTTGCAAGCGATTTGTTTCCCCATAATGCGGCTAGTTCGCCAAGATTGCCCCCAAAGGGGTCCGGCAGGGTGGCTATCCGCCCTCCATGGGCATGGCATGCCGCCGATGCCCCTTGGTGTCCGATTCCGTTTGACGGTTGCCTACGCGTTGGGAGGTTGGTTTTGGCGACGGCGTGTGAGGCTTGAGTGGGGCAACATAGCAATTTGGCAATACCTGCCGGATTTCCCGGATGCCTTCCTCGGTAACCCGGCTGCCGCTGAGATACAGCTCTCGCAGTACGGTCAAGTCTTTGAGGTGTTTTAGCCCGGCGTCCGTAACCCGGGTCCGTTCGAGGTGCAAAGCCTTGAGGCTGCGCAGTCCCGCGATGTGTTCCAACCCGGCGTCCGTGACCCGGGTGTCCGTGAGGTTCAGCCCTGCAAGCTTGGTCAATGTTTCAAGGTGCCTCAGCCCAACGTCGGTAACCGAGGTGCCCTCTATCCCAAGACCGTCAAGGTTGGCTATTGCCCTGAGGTGTTCCATCCCGGCGTTGCCGACTTTGGTCCGGTTAAGTTGGAGATTCCTGAGGGAAGTCAACTTTTTGAGGCGGCACACCCCGGCATCGGTGATGCCGGTATCGCTGAGGTCCAGGAATCTGAGTCGGCTCATCCCGCTGAGATGTTTCACTCCCTCATCGGTAATGTGTGTGCCATCGAGGTTCAGCAAACTGAGTCTGGTCAGATCTTCGAGGTGCTTCGACCCGGCATCGGTGATTTCCGTGTTGCCAAGGTCCAAAAACCTGAGGTTGGTCAGCCCGCAGAGGTGCTCTACTCCCGCATCGGTAACGTGGGTGTTCTCGAGGTTCAGCAAGTTGAGGCAGGTCGTTTCCTTGATATAGACCAACCCATCGCCGGTAAGCCGGGTATCGGCGAGGTTCAGCTTTTGGAGTCTTGTCAGCCCCGCGAGGTGTTCGAGCCCGGCGTCCGTTACTTGGGTTTTGGCAAGGCCCAGGGAGTAGAGGTTGGCAATACCCTCGACATGTTCCAGTTCGGCATCGGTGACGGACTTGAAGAGGACCTGCACCATCCAACTTCGAATCGATACGACGCCTCCCAGCCTCTTGACCTTGGCGATCGCCGCTTTCTCTGCCGATTTGGCGGACTTGTAGGCGACCGGTGGCGCCCCGGACCGGTTTGCGTCGGCGACGTGTCTCTCGCGAAGGGTAACCTCATGCCCTCCCGATTCCCGTGTCGGCGCTGCGGCATGTTCTTTTTTCGCCGGTTGAACGGATGTCTTGCCGGTGTTAAGAGGAGGGAAATACAGCCCGGCCAGGACAATGCCGGATACAGCCACTGCAAATATTGTCAGAGCGATGAGCAGGGGTTCTTCGTGACGTTTAAGTCGGTCCAACATCTTGCGAGCACCGGGATGAAGGCGAGCCAAAGATGGTATTGACGCGACCGTTTCAATTCATTTTGCCGGATCCGCCCCAATTCCCTTGTGCGGGGGCGATTCCCGGGCCGCGACCCTTGCCCCGTCCGTGTCCTTGACCTTGCCCGATTCCTTGCCCATGGCCTTGGGCGGGTGCCATCCCGGGGCCGCGACCTCGGCCGTGTCCGCGCATCCCGGAAGCCCCGGGCCCTTTGCCTTTTTTGCCTTTTCCTTTGCTGCGCCCGTATCCTTTGCCCTTATCTTGACCTGACCAACCCCCTTTATCCTTCCCACCACCTTGGGAATAGCCGGGACCTCCCTTGCCCTTGGCTTTTCCGTGTCCGGGACCCTGCCCCTGGCCGGGCCACCAACCCGATCCCCAACTCCCCTGGCTTCGTCCGGGGCCTCCGGCGTGCCCCTGGAAACCGGGTCCCGGGCCTTGTCCTTGACCGCCGCGTTGCCCCTGAAAACCGGGCCCCTGACCTCGTCCGGGACCTCCGGCGTGCCCCTGGAAACCGGGTCCCGGGCCTTGTCCTTGACCGCCGCCGCGTTGCCCCTGGAAACCGGGTCCCGGGCCTTGTCCTTGACCGCCGCGTTGCCCCTGAAAGCCGGGTCCCTGGCCCTGTCCTTGACCGCCGCCGCGTTGCCCCTGGAAACCGGGTCCCGGGCCTTGTCCCTGACCGCCGCCGCGTTGCCCCTGGAAACCGGGTCCCGGGCCTTGTCCCTGACCGCCGCCGCGTTGCCCCTGAAAACCGGGTCCCTGACCTTGTCCTTGGCCGCCGCCGTGTTGTCCCTGAAAGCCGGGTCCCTGGCCTCGTCCTTGGCCGCCTTGAGCTTGGCCGGGAATTGCCGGGTTGGGGGGCGTAACAATCGGGTTCGACGGGACAACCGCCGGTGCCGAGGAAGCGGACGCCGGCGATGCGACAACAGGCGCGGAAACGGGAGCTATCACCTTTCGGCTCGGCTGTTTGGGCGGTTGAGCTACCGGGCGACCACGCAGCACCTGCACATGCTCCTGCAACAACTGCAAGTGACTCTGCAACAGTCTGATCTTCTGAGGATCGGGATTCTCGGCCGCTTGGGCCTCGACCAGGATGGCCATGGTCCGATATATCCGGGCCTGCACCTCGGCGATTGCCTTCGGCGAGGCCTGGCCCGCCCCGGCCGCCGGCTGTTGAGCCAAAGCGGTTAGCGCGAAACTACAAATGAGCGCTGCCGTCAGCAGAAGCAGTAGTTGTTGTCGCATGATTTCACCTCCGAAAAGACTGTTGGTATTGGGAACCTGCGGCACTTAGCCTAAGCCCAAGCATATCAGAAAGCCGCGGGATTGTCCAGCTTTTCCCGGTCGAACAGGGGGCAGCGGTTCCCGTCGGTCTGTTGGCAGTCGAAATCAGACGTTCCCCAACGCGCTCTCCAACGCTTCGGAAACGGTCCGCAGCGCCTTGATCCGGGCGTAGAGCTTGCAGTTGGCCTCGAGAATCGTCCAAGGGGCGTACGTCGTGCTGGTCCGCTGGAGCATGTCGATAACGGCAACCTCGTAGCGGTTCCACTTCTCGCGATTCCGCCAGTCCTCGTCGGTGATCTTCCATTGCTTGTGTGGCGTGCTCTCTCGGGCTTTGAACCGCCGGAGTTGTTCTTGCTGGTCGATCTGGAGCCAGAACTTGACCAGGACCGTGCCGAAGTCGGCCAACTGGCGTTCAAACTCGTTGATCTCGCGGTACGCCCGGTTCCACTCGTCTTCGGTGCAGAAGCCCTCGACCCGCTCGACCATCAGGCGGCCGTACCAGGAGCGGTCGAAGATCGTAATGTGCCCGGCCTTGGGGACGTGTTTCCAAAACCGCCAGAGATAGTGGTGGGCTTTCTCTTCGTCGGTTGGGACACCGATCGGAACGACCTCGTAGCCGCGGGGGTCGAGGCCGCGGGTGAGCCGCTTGATGTTGCCGCCCTTGCCGCCCGCGTCCCAGCCCTGGTAGACGATGGCCGCCGGGATCCGCGAAAGGTACAGCTCGTGCTCCAGCCGGAAGAGCCGGTCCTGGAGTTCGTCGAGCTGCTTGTCGTACGTCTCGCGATCGAGCGACAGCGTCAAGTCGACGCGGTCGAGGATCGTCTGCTGCCGCGTCGGCGAGGGGACCGGCTCGGGCATGGGCTGCGGCTCGGACTTCGGCGTCTTCGCACGCCGCTGGATCTCGCGATCGACGGTTTCGACAATCGTCTCAAAGACCTTGGTCCGGGCGTAACGGCCCTGGGTCGCTTCGATCACGGTCCACGGGGCGTAGGCCGTCTGCGTTTGCTGGAGCATCTCTTCGACCGCTTCGAGCCATTTGTCATAGTTTTTGCCCTGCTGACGTTCCTCTTTGCCGACCTTCCACACAGTGGCCGGGTCTGCTTCGAGCTGCTCGAAGCGTTTCTTCTGTTCCTTCTTGCTGATGTGCAGCCAGAACTTGACGACCACCGTGCCCTCGTCGGCCAGCGTCCGCTCGAACTCCTCGATGTCCTTGTACGCCTGCTTCCACTGCTGCTGTGGGGTCAGCCCCTCGATCCGCTCGCACAACACCCGGCCGTACCACGACCGGTCGAAGATCACAAACTCGCCGTCGCCGGGCAAGGCGGTCCAGAACCGCCGCATCCACGGGTAGAGCCGCTCGGTCTCGGTCGGGGCGCTGATCGGACGGACCTTGCACCCGCGCGGATCGAGCACCTGGCAGAGCCGGTTGATCACCGACCCTTTGCCCGCGGCGTCCCAGCCCTCGAACACAATCACCACCGGCACCCCGGCCGCCTGCGCCGCCCGCTGGCACTCCCCCAGCCGAACCTGCAATTCCGGAAAGACCTGCCGGTAGACTTCCTTGGTGATCTTCTTGTTCAGGTCGATGAGTTCGAGCATGGTGGCGGCGTTTTGTTAACGTCAGGCAGCGGAATCCGGCAATGCCGGATGGAACTCCCAAACGCATTTTACCACGCCCCGCCGGCAAATCAACTTCAACACCTCCCGCACGCCACCACGGGGCTTGTCCCCGTGGAGCGATGATTGGCCACTACCACGCAACCGCAACCTCACCCACGCCACCACGGGGCTTGCCCCCGTGGAGCGTTGATTGACCACTACCACGCAACCGCAACCTCACCCTCGCCACCACGGGGCTTGCCCCCGTGGAGCGTTGATTGACCACTACCACGCAACCGCAACCTCACCCTCGCCACCACGGGGCTTGTCCCCGTGGAGCGTTGATTGACCACTACCATGCAACCGCAACCTCACCCTCGCCACCACGGGGCTTGCCCCCGTGGAGCGCTGATTGGCCACTACCGCACAGCCGCAAAATCACCCACGCCACCACGGGGCTTGCCCCCGTGGAGCGCTGATTGGCCACTACCACGCCAACCGACACCTGACCCACGCCACCACGGGGCTTGTCCCCGTGGAGCGATGATTGACCACTACCACGCAACCGCAACCTCACCCACGCCATCACGGGGCTTGTCCCCGTGGAGCGATGATTGACCACTACCACGCCAACCGACACCTGACCCACGCCACCACGGGGCTTGTCCCCGTGGAGCGATGATTGACCACTACCACGCAACCGCAACCT
>Ga0180431_10004617_pt1 | contig 17121 bp, 13 predicted proteins | sample SS_ome_11_FD_132459 | JGI IMG/M metagenome (GOLD analysis project Ga0180431, IMG submission 132459) | Hypersaline lake sediment archaeal communities from the Salton Sea, California, USA - SS_1_MS_1 metaG | ecosystem: Environmental > Aquatic > Non-marine Saline and Alkaline > Hypersaline >... | reverse complement strand
GCGCTCGGCATCGATTGGCCGGTGGACGCGGATGGCGTGATCCTGTCCGATCGCGATCGCAAACATCCGCGCCTGGCGGAGCTCGAGGCCTATTTCAGCTATGGCGACAGCGACTGATCTCGGAGGGAAGGCGTGACGCTGGCGCGTGTCATGGTGACCGGCGGGGCCGGCTTCATCGGCTCGGCGCTCTGCCGCCTACTCGTCGCCGAGGGCACCGAGGTGCTCAATGTCGACAAGCTCACCTACGCCGCCAACCTCAAGTCGCTCGACCCGGTGGCGGGCAAGGACAACTACCGGTTCCTCAAGGCCGATATCGGCGACGGCGCTGCCATGGCGAAGGCGCTCGCCGAGTTCCGCCCGGACGCGGTCATCCACCTCGCCGCGGAGAGCCATGTCGACCGGTCGATCACCGGCTCGGCGGCGTTCATCGAGACCAACATCGTCGGCACACATCGCCTGCTGGAGGCGGCGCGCGACTACTGGAACGCGCTCCCGGAGAACGAGGCTGGCCGCTTCCGATTCCTTCACGTCTCGACGGACGAGGTCTACGGCTCGCTTGGGCCCGAGGGCAGCTTCACCGAGGAAACCCGCTACGATCCGAGTTCGCCCTATTCGGCATCCAAGGCCGCGGCCGATCATCTGGCGCTCGCCTGGCACCGCACCTACGGGCTGCCGGTCCTGGTCTCCAACTGCTCCAACAATTACGGCCCGTATCACTTCCCCGAGAAACTGATCCCGCTGGCGCTCACCAATGCCGTCGAGCGGAAGGCGATTCCGGTCTATGGCGACGGCTCGAATGTCCGCGACTGGCTCTATGTCGAGGACCATGCGCGGGCGCTGGCTCTTGCCGCCGAACGCGGCGAGCCGGGGCGGAAATACAACATCGGCGGACGCGCCGAATCCTCCAATATCGACCTCATCCGGACGCTCTGCGCGATCCTCGACGAGCACCTTCCCGAACATGTGCCGCATGAGCGGCTGATCAGTTTCGTCACCGATCGGCCGGGCCATGACCACCGCTACGCGATCGATCCGTCCTTCGCCGAGCGAAGCCTCGGCTGGCGGCCACAGGAAACCCTGGAGACCGGTCTCCGCAAGACGGTGCGGTGGTATCTCGACAATCGCGACTGGTGGGAGCCGCTGCGGGGCGTCTATCGCGGCGAGCGGCTGGGGCTGATCGAGCCGACCGACCGGGCGAGCGGCGAATGAAGCTTCTGGTCATCGGCCGCGAGGGGCAACTGGCCCGCGCGCTCGCCGAGGCGCGGCGGCCGGCCGACCTCGACCTCGCCTGCGTCGGCCGTCCTGACGTCGATCTGACGAAGTCGGACAGCCTCGCCAGAGCGATCGACCGCGTCCGGCCGGAACTTATCGTCAATGCGGCTGCCTACACGCTCGTCGACAAGGCCGAGGACGAGGAGGCGCTGGCCTTTGCCGTCAATGCCGACGGCGTCGGGGCCCTCGGCCAGGCCGCGGCCGAGCGAGGCGTCCCGGTGATTCATGTCTCGACCGACTATGTCTATGACGGGTCCAAACTGTCAGGCTATGTCGAGAGCGACCCGACCGCGCCGCTCGGCGCCTATGGACGCTCGAAGCTCGCGGGCGAGCAACAGCTCGCCGCGGCGCAGCCGCAGCACGTTATCCTCAGGACCGCCTGGGTCTATGCGCCCTACGGGACCAACTTCGCCCGCACCATGCTGCGGCTTGGCGGAGAGCGCAGCGTGCTTCGCGTCGTTGCCGACCAGATCGGCAACCCGACCTATGCGCCGCATCTTGCAGATGCGATTCTTGAGGTTGCCGCGGGCGTTCGCGCATCGCCGACGAGCCCCGTCTGGGGCGTCTACCACGCCTCCGGCACGGGCGAGACGAGCTGGCACGGCTTCGCCGAGCGCATCTTCGCCGATGCCGCCAAATACGGGATGGCCGAGCCTCGCGTCGATCCCATCACGACCGCCGATTATCCTACGCCGGCGGCGCGGCCGGCGAACTCCCGGCTCGATTGCGGCAAACTCAACAGCGTGTTCGGGGTGACCTTGCCGGACTGGACCAAAGGCGTCTCCGAGTTCGCGTCACGGACGATCGGCCATGCTCGTGCCGAGCCAGCCCACGGAGCGATACATTGAGGGGCATCATCCTCGCCGGCGGCAAGGGCACGCGCCTTCACCCAATCACGTTGACGACGTCGAAGCAGCTACTGCCGGTCTACGACAAGCCGATGATCTACTATCCGATGTCGACGCTGATGCTGGCGGGCATACGGGAGATGCTCATCATTTCGACGCCGGATGATCTGCCGATCTATCGCCGGCTTCTCGGCGACGGCAGTGAATGGGGGCTGGCGCTCGAATATGCCATCCAGGACGAGCCGCGCGGGCTTGCCGAGGCCTATCTTATCGGCGCCGGCTTCGTTGACGGCGACCCGTCCGCCCTCATCCTCGGCGACAACATCTATTACGGTCACGGCCTGTCGGAGGTCCTGCAATCGGCCGCTGGCCGCGCGGAAGGCGCCACGGTTTTTGCCTACTCGGTCACCGATCCGGAGCGCTTCGGCGTCGTCGATTTCGACGACACCGGCCGCGCGATTTCGCTCGAGGAGAAGCCAGAAAAGCCACGGTCGAAATGGGCCGTCACGGGCCTCTACTTCTATGACGGCCGCGCCGCCGAGTTCGCAGCGAAGCTGACACCGTCGGCGCGCGGCGAGCTCGAGATTACCGACCTCAACCGCACCTATCTCGATCTTGGCGAACTCCGGGTCGAGCAGTTCGGTCGCGGCATCGCCTGGCTCGACACCGGAACGCCGGAATCGCTCCTGGAAGCCTCCTCCTTCGTCCATGCCCTCGAGAAGCGGCAGCGCTACCGGATCGGCTGTCCGGAAGAAGTGGCCTTTCGCATGGGCTTCATCGACGATATGCAACTGATGCGGCTCGGCGAGGCGATGGGCAACTCGGACTACGGGGCCTATCTGCGCTCCATCGCCGACGGCGACCTTTAGGCCTGAGCGGCCGGCAAACCCGGAAAATCCAAGCGAATCATGGCGTTCGGCAGTCCTCCCATCCCCAATTCGGCCGATCGGCGCGCCTGGCTGAGGAGCTATCACTACTACCGGTCGAAGCTCATGGAGGAGCCTGTCGGCGTGGAGGCGATGGAGCTCTGCCGCCCGCTGATCGAGGCCGACGGCAGCTGGACGCCGCCGGCGAACGTCATGATCCCGCCCGAGCCCCCGGTCGAGGAGGGCGCGCCTCCGAAGAAGCTGAAGCCGGGCGAGGAGAATGCGAAGAACCTCCCTCCCGAGGAGATCGCCGGCACGCCCGCCGCCGTTCACCATCAGATGCCGTTCTTCAAGGAGGGCCGCATCTTTGCAGACCCCTGGCGGCTTCCCGAGAAGGCCAAGAGCGTCCTTCGTTATTTCGTCAAGCAGGCGGCGACGGGCGAGGACTCCGACCTCATGATTCCCGAGCCGGAGCTGTGGCGGAAATGGGTGCCCTCGGTCGGCCAGCGCGGCTACGGGATCGCCTCGCTGCGCGGCTATGACGTTCTTCGCGGCATTCGGATGGCCGGCATCCTGTCGGAGCTGGAGCGGCTCGAATCGCCCGTCATCTGGCAGGCCGGGCCCAGCGCCACCATCGCCCGCGCTATCAAGAGCCACCTGCCACGGGCCAGGCTCGTGGTCTCCTGCGCGCCATTCGAGATGGTGTCGTCGGTGGCGTTCCTCCGTGCTTCGATGCCCGACACCAGTGTCGCGGTCGTTGGTTCCGGCGACGCGGTCGCGAAGGCACTTGATGACGCGGAGATTGTCCTCGTCCCGTCGCACACGATTGGCGGGCTCGACCTGCCACGGCTCGATTTCTTCCTTGATGTGATGTCGCTGCAACTCGCCGAGCCGGGGGCCGCCGCGGCGCAGGCGCGGCGTGCCTATGAACTGGGGGCGATGTATTGCTTCGCGCTGACGCTCGACGGCGAATCGGAGTGGCCGCTCCACCCGGCGACGGCGGCGCTGGAGCCCTATTTCTGGCTGCACCAGATGCCGGTTCGCGCGGTGCTCGACTGGCAGGTCGCCGCCATGATCGATGAAGGCTTCACGGCGCGCGGCCTGATCGGCCGGCCTGAGGACATCAAATACTGGAAGCTCAACACCCATTTCACGATGGGCTGGCGGAGGCTGAAGACATGATCGACGCTCCGCCGCGCGCTGTGTTCGGCCTGCCGGCCTATAATCATGCCAGCCGCCTGCCGGAGGCGCTGGAATCGCTTCTCATCCAAACCGAGCCGCGCCTCAGGATCATCATCTCCGACGATGGCTCGACGGACGAAACGCCCGAGATCGTCGCCGATTATGCAAAGGATGACCCCCGCGTCATCTACAAGCCGACGCCGAAGCGGATGGGCTATATCGGCAATGCCCGCCGCTGTTTCGAACTGGCGCGGGAGATGTTCCCGGAAGCCGAGTTCTTCGCCTGGGCGAGCGACCACGACATCTGGCATCCGGCATGGCTGGAGCGGTCGGCGGCGGCGTTCGACGAGAACCCGGGAGCGGTCGTCGCCTGCACGAGGTCATTTCGCATGGACGCCGACGGGACGATCGCCAAGAGCCTCGTGGTCGACCTCAACACCGTCGGTGTCGAGCCGGTGCTCAAGCGCTTTCGCAAGACGTTCCACGACATGTCGGCCGGCAATATGGTCTACGGGCTCTATCGCGCCGACGCGATCAAGAAGGCCGGCATTCTGCGTTGGCAGCTGCTGCCGGACCGTCTGCTGCTGTCGGAGCTCGCGCTCTATGGCTCGATGGTCGACGTCAAGGAGCATCTCTGGTTCCGCCGCTATCGGCGGCTGGCCTCGATCGAGCGGCAACGTGCCGCCTCGTTCCTCGACGACGTGCCGCGCTATGCGAAATGGCCGTGGTGGTTTGCCCATGGCGTGGTGCTGTGGCGCGAGTATGGTAGCGGCCAGAAGCAGCACAGCCCGCTGACGTCGGCGCAAGGGAAGCGGCTCGCCGTTTCCTATGCGCTGCGTGGGATCTGGCTGGACGTGTCGCGCTGGTGGAAGCGCCGAGAACGGCGGATCTTCCGCCCCATCGGCCGGTTCCTGAAGCGGGGGTGGCGCCGGTTCGCCGGGCTCCTCAACGCGATCCCGGGCCGTCCGCACCGCGCCCTCAGGCCGCTCTATGCGCGGTTTGGCGGACGCCAGGCGAGAGACTAAAAGGAGCGCCGAGGGCAGTGGCGGGAGACCGCCCGGACCACCCGACGGAGACGCAATGCGAATAGCCTTCTTCATGCGCAATGTCGGCTACATCCGGAACTTCGAATGGGTGGTCCGGCGGCTGGCGCAGAATGGCCATTCGGTGCTCATCTATTTCGACCACGAGAAGAAGCCGGTCGATCGGATGATGGAGAGCTCCGACAAGGTCGCGGCCGAGCATATGGCGGTCATCCAGGCCGAGTATCCGAAGGTGAAATACGCCAATCTCAAGGGCGTGTTCTCGAAGCCGAGGACGGTCCATTCGGTCGCCGCGCGCCGCATCCGCTTCATCCTCGACTATGTCCGCTACCTCGATCCGGAGTTCGCCGACGCGCACAAGCTCCGTGAACGCGCGGCCGTGTTCCTGCGCCCGAAGGTACGCAAGCTGGTCGACTTCTTCGGCCGCTGGCGGTGGTCGAAGGCGCTGATGATCGGCACGCTGGCGACGCTCGAGCGGCTGATACCGCCGCGTCGCGACGTCGTGGAGTTCCTCGAACGATCGCGGCCGAAGCTCGTGATGGTGACGCCGCTTTTTGGCCATGGCTCGAGCCAGGTCGACTACTTCAAGGCCTGCTCGCATCTCGGCATCCGCTCCGCGCTGCCGGTGGCGAGCTGGGACAATCTCACCTCCAAGGGTGCCGTCCAGTGCCGGCCCGACTCGATCCTGGTGTGGAACGAGGCGCAGAAGGAGGAGGCGGTGAAGCTGCAGCACATGCCGCCCGAACGCGTGCATGTCACTGGGGCCCACTCCTATCAGCACTGGTTCAGCTGGGAGCCGTCGAGCGACAGGCCGGCCTTCCTGCTGAAAGCCGGGCTCGACCCCGAACGCGACTTCGTCGTCTATCTCGGTTCCTCGCGGTTCATTGCCGAAGAGGAGGTGCCGGTGGCGCTCGCCTGGGCGCGGGCCATCAGGGCGTCGGACGATCCGGTGCTGTCCCGCATCGGCATCCTCATTCGCCCGCATCCCCAGAACTATGGCGACTGGATGGAGGTGGATCTCACCGAGATCGGCAATGCCGTCGTCTATCCGCTTGGCGGCGCGAACCCCGTCGGGCGCGACGCGAAGTCGGAGTATTTCGACACGATGTACCACTGCCGGGCGGTGGTCGGCGTCAATACAAGCGGCCTGATCGAGGCCTCGATCCTCGGCAAGCCGGTGCACACGGTTCTCTTCGACGAGATGAAGGAGACCCAGAGCGGGACACTCCATTTCCATCACATTGCCGGCGAAGGCGAAGGGTTCCTGCGCGTCGCGCGGGACCTCGACGAGCACACCCGGCTGCTGGCAGAATCGATCGCCGATCCGTCGCAAGACGAGGCCCGCGACAAGGCGTTCGTCGAGCGTTTCGTCTGGCCCAAGAGCATCGGAGACCTGCCGCCCGTGGAGACGTTCACGCAGCTCATCACCAAGCAGTTGCATGATCCGGCGCCGAAACGGGGCCGCGCCTGGCTGCCGCTGATCTGGGCCGGCCGGGTCCTCGCCTCGCCGCTGCTCCTCATCTATTGGCGCGAGCACCGCGATCGGGTGGCGCGCAACATCGAACGGCGACGGCGGATCGAGGAAGAGAAGGCGGCAGCGCTATGAAGATCTGCTTCCTCCTCCACTATCCCGGCTATGTCCGCTATTTCGATTCCGTCTTCAACGAGCTCGTGAAGCGCGGACACTCGATCCATCTCGTCTTCAACGGCACATGGAAGCAGCCGGAGGGTCTGGCGACGCTGCCGGAGAACGATCCCAATTTCACGATCGACTTCGAGGACTTCCCGACGCGCGCCGACGGCTACTACTTCATCGCGAAGTCAGTGCGCGGCAGTGCCGACTACGTCCGCTATCTCGACCGCCGCTTCAAGGACACGCCCTATTTGCGCCGGCGGATGGAAGGCGCGCTTCCGAACGGCCTGAAGTTCCTGCGACGGAGCCCGTCATTGCCGTCGAGCGTCGCCGGGGCAATGCGCCGCTATTTCGTAAGACAGGACCGGCGCCGGGTCCCGAGCGCAAAGGTCGTCGAGGACTATCTGCTCGACGTCGCTCCGGACCTTCTGGTCGTCTCACCGCTCGTCAACAAGCGCTCCTGGCAGACCGATGCCGTCAAGTCGGCGCAGAAGCTCGGGATTCCGGTCGCGCTGTGCGTCGCCAGCTGGGATCACCTCACCACCAAGGGGATGATCCGGCTCAAGCCCGACAAGGTGTTCGTGTGGAATCCCCTGCAGTTGAAGGAGGCGGTCGAGCTGCACGACGTTCCCGCCTCCGATATCGTCGTCACCGGCGCGCAGCCCTTCGACAAATGGTTCGACCGCCGACCGTCCGCCGACCGCGAGCAGTTTCTGCGCAAGGTCGGGCTCCCCGCCGATCGCGGCTACGTCCTGTTCGTCGGGTCCACCAGCTCGATCAGCGAGCCGAGCCGCGAGGTCGACTTCGTCAAGCGATGGATTGCGCGTCTGCGATCGAGTGATGGTCCGCTTCGCGACATCTCCGTGTTCGTGCGGCCGCATCCCTTCAACTGCTCGCTGTGGAAGGACACGGAACTCGACGACCCACATGCGGTGATCTACCCGAAGGCGGGGGCAAACCCTGTCGACGAGGGCGACCGCGCCGATTATTTCGATACGATCCATCACGCCGACGCCGTGATGGGGATCAATACCAGCGCCATGGTGGAGGCAACGATTCTCGGCCGCCCGGTGCTCAGCGTTCTCGATGGAGACTTCGAGGATACCCAGGAGGGGACGCTCCACTTCCAGTATCTCCTGCCGAGGAATGGCGGTTTCCTCGAAGTGGCGAAGACGCTCGACGAGCACATCGCCCAGCTCGCCCGGGTCATCGAGGATCCGGCACCCTACCAGGAACGCGTCTCGTCGTTTGTCGACCGCTTCGTGCGACCGCTCGGCCGGGACGTGAACGCAACGGAGCGGCTGACCAGCGAACTCGAGTCCATGGCCCGTCCGGTTGCCGCCGAGAAGGATCGTCGCGCCGCCGTTTCGCCGGCCAAGGAAGGCGGCGCAGCTGCTCTCGCCCGCGAGGCAGGCCGTTGACCTCGACGCGCCCCCCGTCCGGAACGCGTCGGCTGGCGATATGACGACGTTGCCGTCGCCGGTCGTGCCAGCGTCTGCGGGCGCCGTCGCCACAGATGCGTCCGATACGGCAGACTCGTTTGCCATCCGAGCCGTCGATCTCACCCGGGAACCGCTCAACAACCTTCCCAAGCATGCGGGCGAGGCCACGAGGACGCGGTTCAAGAATGTGGGCCGAACGCTGGGCGGGATGCTGCGCGGTGGGCCAAAAAGGACCGACGACGACAAGGGCGCGCAGAATCTGCTCGACAACGTCTCCTTCGAGATCGCCCAGGGTTCGGTCACGGCGATCCCGGGAGCCGACCAAAGGGCCATGGAAGCCCTCGGGCGCATGCTGACGGGCTCGCTTCAGCCGACGGGGGGGCGGATCGAGGTCCGCGGTTCGATCGCGGGGCTGATGCGGGTCGGCGAGAATCTGGACGACGAACTCACCGCCCATGAGATCATCCGCAAGGAGGCCCGCTATCTCAATGTCGATGAGGACAACGAGGAAGCGTTTCGCGACGAGGTGCTGGAGTTCGCGGGGCTTCGCGATTTCGAAGACGTCCAAGTCCGGCGCTACTCTACCGGTATGGCTCTCCGCCTCGGTCTGTCGATGATCCTCGTTGCGCGGCCGGACACGGTCGTGATGGGGGACATTCTTGGTGTCGGCGATCTCGATTTCCGGCAAAGAACCTGGGAGCGCGTCAAGCGGATGTCGGAGGAGGGGACGACGTTCCTTCTGATCGGTCCCGGCTATACCGCGGACGACACCGCCGACCGCCGCTTCCTGATCGAACGCGGCAAGGTTACCGGCGACACGACGGTCAAGGCATCCGAGGAGTACATCCCCGAGGGTCCGTCCACGCACACCTGGCATCAGGGCGAGACCTTCGTCGACAACATCGTGATGGCGGTGCAGTCGGTGAATGCGCGTGCCCCGACCGAGCGGCGGAGGCGCACCGAAATCCGGATTCGTATGGCGGCCAAGGTCGAGTCGCTGAACGTGCGGGTCGTTCTCGACCTCTTCCACGAGCAGACGCTGGTGATGAGGAGCGTGACGCCGCAGGTGATCGCCATCGAACACCCCTGCGCCTTCCTTGTCACCGTGACCATCCCGCCGGTTCTCGCCGCGATCCCGTACAGGGTGCGGCTCGCGGTCCATGGCGAGCATGAGGGGCGGACGAGGACGTTGATGCTGAACCCTGCCCTCAGCGCCATCCCGACGAAGCCGGCTCATGCCGCGGATATGGATACCGTGCCGGTCATACAGCCTGCCTGGGCGTGGACCATTCGGCCCTTTGAACTCGCCCCTCCGGCCGACCCCGAAGGCGGCCAGCGGCGACGACGGCGCGGGGCCGGTCGGCGCCGTGCCGACGATGAGAGCACCACAAGCGCTGGCGGTGAGACGCCGGTCACGGGATCGGGCGACAACGGCGCGGCCGCCGACGGTCCGGCCTCGACGAAGGAAGCCGAGACGAAGGGCGACGGCACTGAAGCGGACGGCGGCGGAACGAGCGGCGACGCCCGAGCCGCCCGACGTCGCGCCCGCATGGAAGCGCCTGCGGGCAGCGCCGGTGCTGCCGGCAGGACGCGCCGGCGGGCGAGGAACAGAGCCGGTGCGAACAAGCAGTCCGAGGAAACCGCCCATTGACCAGGCCCGGCCGGATCTCCGTCGTCAACCTGACGAAGGTGTTCGACCTGCAGAAGCGCCGGAAGGGACGATCCGGCGTTTCGTCTCGCGAGGTCATGGCACTGATGCAGATGTTCCGTGCCGTGTTCCGCCTCGGGGTCAAGGAGCATCGCAGGTTCTATGCGCTCCGCAACATCTCGCTCGATGTCGGGTCCGGCGAGATCATGGGCATCATCGGACGGAACGGTGCGGGCAAGAGCACGCTCCTGAAGATACTCGCGCGGGTCATCGATCCGACCGAAGGATCGATCCGCGTCGAAGGCCGGGTCGCTTCGCTGCTTGAACTCGGCGCCGGGTTCAACGCTGAATTGACCGTTGCCGAGAACATCTCGCTCCAGGTCTCCTTCCAGGGGGGCAAGGAGGATCCGGAACTCGTTCAGGAGATTCTCGAACTCGCCGACCTCGTCGACTATCGCGATGTGGAACTCGACGATTGCCCGGGACCGGCCGCCCCCCGTCTTGCCTTCGCCACGCTGGTCACGCTCGCCTCCGAGGTCGTGCTCGCGGACGAGATGCTGGCGGTCGGAAACCAGCAGTTCAAGCAGCTGGTGATCGACCGAATCCAGAAGGTCAAGGATGACGGCGGCTGCGTCCTCTTCGTCTCGCATGATCTCGACGCGATCACACGGCTGTGCGACCGGGTGATGTGGCTCGATCGCGGTGCCACGAAGATGGTCGGGCCGGCTCGGGAGGTCGTCGAGGCCTATGAAGCCGAGATCCGCGCGAAGACTGCCGCGCTCGACCCGGCCGGCGACGCGGCGGCACGGATCGTCGACCTTCGCCTAACGAGTACGTCCGGCCGCCAGATCGGAGCGATGTCGATGAAGAAGAGCGCCTATATCGAGTGTCTGTTCCAGCATCTTCGTCCGGCGATACCGCTGCGGCTCCGATTCGAGGTGAGGAGTGCCAGGAAGAAAGCGATCTACTCCGACATCCAGACGCTCGAAGCTTATGACGGCGACCCGAGCGCGCAGCGGGCACGGGTCAAGATACCCAGCCATTTCCTGAATGCGGGGTCCTATATCGGCAGAGCGGTGATAAGATGGGAGGCCGAGGACGGCCAGCGGCGCGAGGTCCAGGACAAGGTCGAGTTCACCGCCGCCGACACCGAAACGGAAAGCTCGATCTGGGGCGATTATGAGGGTGACCGACGCGGTCTCATTGCACCGCGGCTGAACTGGTCCCATCGCGTGACGCGACTGCGCGAACCGCGGGAAGGAGAGCAGGGTGAGCAATGATCTGATCGTCATCGAAGCAAGGCCGACCTCGATCGTCGGCCGCTTCAGGGATGCGTGGAAGTATCGGCGCTACTATCCGATCCTGCTCAAAGAGATCACGATGCGGAAGTTCCGCAATACCGTGCTCGGTTTCTGGTGGCTGATCATCCGGCCGCTGATCCCCGTCGTGATCGCCATCGTGACGTTCACATACTTCATCGAAATGGACACCGGAGATCTGCCCTACGGCATCTTCTTCATGGCCGGCTTCATCGTGTGGAATGTCGTGGAGAGCACGCTGCAGTTCATGGCGCGTACGATGATGTGGACGCGCAACATCATGAAGAAGATGTATCTGCCGAAGCTGCTGATTCCGTTTGCCTCGATCGGCCCGCCGGCGATCGAACTCGGCATCGTCATTATCGCCTTCTTCGTGCTGCTCGGATACTACTACTACACCGTCGACATCTTCTATCTTCAGTGGGACATCGGCCTGCTGCTCTTCCCCGTCTGCGTATTCCTGGCGGCCGCGCTGTCGATCGCGATCGGGAGCGTGATCGCAATGGTCGCGCTGGTGATGCGCGACATCATCTATTCGGTGCGATACGTGATGCAGCTCATCATGTTCATCACTCCGGTGATTTATCCGTTGTCCGCCGTGCCGGAGGACGTGCAGTGGGTGTTCATTGCGCTCAACCCGATGACGGGCGTCATTGAGACAAGCCGCTGGGCGCTCACCGGGTTCGAGTCCTTCGACCCGATCCTGCTCCTCATCAGCGTGATCCAGATCACCCTGATCTGTCTGCTGTGCCTGACCTTTTTCTCACGCGCCGATTCCTACCTCTCGGACATCGTCTGAGGGGTAGGCCGTGGCGCGAATCGCGTCGGGCACTTGCGGCGCGGGGGCGGGCAGGCGCTTCACGCGATCGTAGAAGATGCGGTCGAGCCAGACCGGATCGTGGTCGCGGCGATGGCGCGCCAATTCGGCAAGGAGGCTGACGTCCGCCGGCACGTGGGTCCGGCGCTTCTCACGCACCTCGATCAGGTGCGCCCCGTATTGGTGGCGACAATAGTCGAGGAACGCCGGATATTCCGAAGTCGGGAACAGCGTGAACCGCTTGAGCGTCCTGTCGATCAGCTCGATCAGTCGATCCATCTTCGCTGCGTCCGCCGGCGGATCGACCGGCAGGGCGATGAGCGGGGCAAAGAACGAGCGGAGTTGCGGATTGTTGAACTTCGGGTGGCGGAGAACCGCCTCGACGGAGCCCCTGTGGGCGATCTCGTGCCGGGCGAAATCGGCATGGAAGGCGACGTAGGATTCGTAGTGCTCGTCAGGATCGCGGATGAGCGAAACGATCGGCTCGTCGATGGCGTCGGCAAGGAGCGCGGTGTAGTGGCTGGCGAGTACCTCGATGCGGTTGCCGGCCGCGACCATGTCGTGAAGCTCGGCGAGGCCTCTCGGCCAACGGTGCGCTGCCTTGAGGTCGACGCGGACGTTCGGCACAACCATGCGGCCGGCGCCATGCTCGCGCATGAAATGGCGCATGGCATAGCGGAACGAGGTTCCCGCCGTCTTCGGTGTATGGTGGAAATAGAGTGGACGGCGAAGGATCGCGCGGTCGGGCGCCGCGGAAAAATAGACCTCGAGGGAATTGCTTGACGACATCCCGCTCCCCAATATGGGGCGTAGGCCGCCCCGGAGCCGCCTCCGATCAATGTCCGGCAATCTATGCTGGCGGCTCGCGGCTGTCACGCGCCCTCGGGCGAACCCTTAAAATAGTGTTAGCGCCATTGCTCAAATGACAGGCCTTTATCTGCTCGCCCCGATCGAGCCACGCGAAAAGGAGGCGTGGCGACGATCCAGTCATGTCGGCGTCTCGGCCGTGCTGGCGTCGTCGGAGGCCGAGGCCCGGCGGTCTGCGGCCGACGCGTTCAGCGAAGGCGCCGACGATGCGCCCTGGCTCGATCCGCAACTCAGCTTCTGCACCCCGGCCGAGAGCGCCGGCGATGGCAGTGGGCTCTACTATGCCGCCGCTGCGCGGATGAAGGGGCCGAAACGGCCGCCCGAGGGAGCGATTCCGGTCGACACGGACCTCGTCGGACCGGGGGCGTTCACCGCGGCGCCGGCGCTCACCCCGGAGGAACGGCGGCGTTACATCGCCGAGTCGCTCGATCCGGAGCGTGGCCTCCAAGAGGATGTCGAGCCGCGGGTCTTCCTCGGCCAAGCGGCCGACGCCACAATCCTCTCCTACCCGAAATCGGGGAAGACCTGGATCGCGTACCTCGTCACCAACTACATCGCGCGGCTTCTCGGCTTCCGCGAACTCTTCGACAAGCTGACCGCAGGCGAGGGCCTCAGCACATTCGCGCCCGAGGCGCGCCGAGGCTATCTCGGAGCTGTCGCGGCGCGTCGGACGCCCGAGCGCTGGGCGCCGCTCGTCCGCTTCATGCACCAGGATTCGCTGGGCTATCCCTATTTCGCGCCGAAGACGCTGGGTGCGCCCGGGACCGATCGCCACGTCATCCTCGTGCGCGATCCGCGCGACGTTCTCGTCAGCCACTACCACCACGTCGTTGTCAAGAACCGGGGCGTCTTCGATGCGCATCGGGACAAACCGACCATCGCGCCCGATACCGAGATCAGCGAGTTCATCCGGTCCGACTTCCTCGGTATCCGCCACCTCCTTGCCTACTATGCCGGCTGGTCGCGCTGGGCGGCCGCGAACGATGCCGCCATCACCTACTACGAGGACTTCATCGATGCGCCCGAGGATGCGCTTGCCGACCTTCTGCGCGCGATCGGCGTCGGCGATGTCCGGCCGGATATCGTTGCCGAAGCCGTTGCCGCTTCCGCGTTCGATCGCCTCAGTGCCGCGGAAAGCGACGCCAAGCGCGCCGAGGGCCGCAGCGACGAGGCGTCTTCGCGCCGGATGCGTCGCGGCAAGGCCGGCGGCTATGTCGACGAGATATCGGCCGAGGATGCCGCCTTTCTAACGCGCGTGATGGCGCGCGCCGACATCCCGGTCCTCAAGCGCTATTTGGCGTCCTGAGCGCGCCGCTTGGCCGGCGCCGGCTGCGGCGCTTGAGCCGATGGATTCCGGTTTCGGCCTCTGAGGCGCCGCAGTGCGGCGATCGCCAGGTGGTCGGCAAGGCCGAACGCGTCGAGCAGGAGCCGGCGAAGCCGGTTCGCGCTCGGCGCCGGCGCCACCGCGATTGCAGCGGCCGCCTCGACGGCCTCGACGAAGCGCGGCGTAGCCGCGATGTCGCGGCCATGAGGGCGGATGAATTCGGTGACGAAGGCGTCCGCCGCGCCGTCGCTCTCGCCCTGCCGCAGCGTCGCGGCGAGCATCGTAACGTGGTCGTCGAGACTTGCCGCCTCATGGAGGATTCGGCCTGCGGTCAGATAATGATAGTGCAGCGTCTGTTCCTGTCCGCCGGCGTGACCCGGGTCACGGATGGTGTGGCTTCCCTTGCCGAGAATCGAGGCTTCGACGAGGGCGCTGGTATTCAGCCCCACCACGACATCGCTGTGGAAAAGCGTGTCGAAGTAGAGGGCCTTCGCCTCTTCCGTGACGGGCAGGCCGCCGCGCTCGGGCGCCACGCTCACCGGCTCCCATGCCGTCTGGCGAAGAACACCATAGCCGGCAAAGTTCATCGGATGCGGGCGAACGAGAACGTTCGCGCCGGCGAGATGAGGGTCATCCGCGCCGCGTATCGCCGCGATCCAGCGCGCCACGAAGGCCGGCTCGTCAGTCGAGATCGCGGTCGACGAGCCGACATAGAGGAGGATCGGCCGTGACGGATCGAAACCATGCATGGCGCAGAACGCGTCGCGGCCGGTGCTCGGTTTCCGATCGAACCAATCATCGTGGAGTTGCGCCCCGGTGACGACGACCGAGGCTTCCGGCACGCCGTGGAGGTCGATCGCCTCGCGCTTCTGGATATCGTTCCAGACGAGAGCGCGGTCGATTTCGGCCTGAATGCGCGACTTGCTGGTGAGGTTGTCCCAACTGGCAACGGCAAGAACGGTCGGGATCGCGGCGGCGCGGGCGGCGCGCACCCAGTCGATCTGATCGGTCCTGAGGTCGACCAGCGGCGCGACTACGAGAAGATCGGGATTGATCGCATCTATCTCGGCGGCGATCGACCGGTCGACCGGGAGCGTTTCGTCCCAGAGTGCGAGCCGCCGGTCGGCCGCTGCGTTCCTGGCCGGGTCCCAGTAGCGCGACCGGTCATAGAGGCGTCGGGCGAGCGGCGTTGCTTTCGAGGCCGCGCGCCGACGAAGGCGATTGGCCGAGCGGAATGGCGGCGTGTAATAGCGCAGGATATCGCGGGCGGTGTGGATGTCGTCCGCGACCCGCTGGCGGAAATCCTGTCGTCCGTGGGCGGGGAGAAGCGAGATCGCCGGTCCGAGATCGCGTTGCAGCGCCTGGATCAAGGCGTGGACCTCGGGCGGCAGATGCTTGGCCGGATCGGCAAGCACGACGATGTCGTGGCCGCGACCGGCAAGGGCCCGTATCGGCGCCTCGAAATTGCGGAGATAGTAGAGATTCCGCAGGAGAAACAGGAGCCGGAGCGGTCGATCGGTCATGCGCCGCTCCGACCAGAGGCCGAGCGCCGCGAGGCCTGGGGCACCACAGTGCCGGGCGCCGGCCGCGAAGCCCGTCGTGCCAGATAGCGCGGTCGCAGATAGAGCGCAGCAAGCGGCAAGAGCACGGCGAGCAGCGGCCACGACCAGAAGGGCCGACGTTCCGGTCGAGCCGGGATGGAGGCGACATCCTCGATGGCGGTGACGGCGATCGGCAGCGCCGGTTCGTCGTGGCCGTGGGGGCGAAGGAACGCGGTGACGAACTCATTCGCGCGTTCCTTCGGCCACGATCCCTCGAGCGCTTCGGCAAGGCGGGCGAAATGCTGCGCGGCCGAGGCTTCGTGTGAGACAAGCCCGCCATCGGCGAGATAGCGAAAATGAAGCGTCCCTGTTTGCGAGGCAGTGATCTCGGGGTCCGACACCGCGAGACAGGGCCGCTCGAGGATGCCGGCTTCAAGGAACACCGACGTGTTGATGCCGACGACGGCGTCGGAATGCGTGAGCGTATCGAAATAGGAGCGGCGGTCGGCCTCCTCGATTGTCGCCGTCGGGTTGCCGGGCGCAATGACCACCGGCCCAAGCCGGCCGAGATCGGCGTTCTGCCAGCGTCCGGCATTTGCCGGGTGCGGTCTGATCACGATTTGCGCGCCCCGAAGCCCGGGCTGTCCGCTGACGCGAAGGCCTTCGAGCCAGCGCGATACGACCGGGATTTCGTCGGCGCAGATGAACGGCGCCGAGCATGCGTAGAGAACAATCGGACGCTCGGGTTCGAGCCCGAGTTCGGCGCAGAACGCCGCGCGATCGCGAGACGGCTGCCAGGCATACCAGTCGTCATAGGGCTGGGCCCCGGTCACGACGATGCGGTCCGGATCGACGCGGTGAAGCGTGGTCGCCTCGTCGCGCTGGAACGCGTTCCAGACGATGCAGCGGTCCGCGGCGATCTGAATCCGTCCCTTGGTCAGAAGGTTGTCCCAACTCGCGACGAGATGGCCGGTCGGAAGGCCAGCGGCCCGTGCCGCCTTCAGGATGTGGACCTGGTCGTAGCCGAGGTCGAGAAGCGGGCTGAACAGCACCGCGTCGGGCTGCTCGGCGTGGAGCCAGTCCATAACCCCGGGGTCGGCGGGCATAGCGCGCTCGCACGCGTCGAGCAGCGCGTCGAAGAAGCGCCGCCGCCGTCCTTTCGGCGAGCGGTCGCCGACGGCGGCACGGAAGCTCCGCGGCACACGCGCCGAGGCGCGCTCGATCAGGCGATCGGCGCCCTGGAACGCCGGCTGCTGGTAATGCAGGTAATCGCGAAGGGCGCGGATCGGATCGGCGGCCGCCCACCACCAGCCCGTCCG
>Ga0180431_10004616_pt1 | contig 17122 bp, 14 predicted proteins | sample SS_ome_11_FD_132459 | JGI IMG/M metagenome (GOLD analysis project Ga0180431, IMG submission 132459) | Hypersaline lake sediment archaeal communities from the Salton Sea, California, USA - SS_1_MS_1 metaG | ecosystem: Environmental > Aquatic > Non-marine Saline and Alkaline > Hypersaline >... | reverse complement strand
GGTCACCGGGCTGCGCTGCGCCTTGGTCCACTTCACCGCTCGCGGCGTGTGGGCGTCGTTGCCGTAAAGCGCGAACAAAAAGCTCGTGTCGGCACAGGTCACCATCGGCCGCCGGCGTCATGGATGAGTTCCGCCGACTTCTCCGCCGTCAGGACGCGGGCGCCGGAGCGATCGCGTCTGACTGCCGGACTTGCCGGCCAGTCAACCCGCCGAGCCGCCGCCGCCGGCTCCGGCACCAGCCGGGCGATCGCCTTGCCCCGGCGGGTGATGACCACCTCCTCGCCCGCGTTGATCCAGCCCAGCAGGCTGGTGTAGCGGTTGCGGAGATCGCGGACCGTGGCCGTCTTCATGTGCTACATGATTGGCGCACAACCGGCCCGTGTCAAGCCCGGATGGGCGGAAACTGGTGACCGCCATCCGCCCCCCAAGGCCCGGCCGCCAGGTGACAGCGCGGTGCGCTCCGCTCAATCGTTGACCGCTCTCGCCGCCCGCTCCCGTCAACCGGTCCGAGGCATCGCCTTGCTGGGAATGGTAAGCCGGGGTGAGTGGGGGGTCTGCTTCCGGAAGGCGGCAGCGGAGTCCCGGTCGAGGATTCTGGTCACTTCCGAGGCGCTGGTTTGCTTCGATCCGGCTCGCAGGTACGCGCGGGGAAAGTTTCTGTCGCCAGCGTGCCCATCCCCGCCTAAGGTTGCGTGTTGAAACGAATCCTGATGTTGTATCCGGAGGTCCCGGACACGTTCTGGAGCTTCAAGCACGTGTTGAAGTTTGTGCGCCGGCGGGCGGCCTTGCCGCCGCTCGGGTTGCTCACGGTGGCGGCGATGCTGCCTGCCGACTGGGAGAAGCGTCTTGTCGACCTGAATGTGGACCGGTTGAGCGACGCTGACCTTGATTGGGCCGATCTGGTGTTCATCGGCGGCATGATTGCCCAACGTGACTCCGCGAAGGCCCTGATCGACCGTTGCCGCGCGGTGGGCAAGACGGTGGTCGCGGGCGGTCCGCTGTTCACCAGCGAGCACGCCGACTTCCCCGGGGTCGACCACTTCGTCCTGCAGGAAGCCGAACTCAGCCTGCCTGAGTTCCTCGTCGACCTTGAGTCCGGCAGGGCGCGGCGGATCTACAGCACGACCGGTTTTCCGACGCTCGAAGATACGCCGGTGCCGCAGTGGGACTTGATCAATCTGCGGCGCTACGCCTCGATGAGCGTCCAGTATTCGCGCGGTTGTCCGTTCGACTGTGAGTTCTGCGACGTCACCGCGAAGTTCGGCCGTCGCAGCCGCACCAAGTCGGCGGGCCAGGTGATTGCCGAGCTTGACGCGCTGGCCGCCGCGGGATGGCGCGGGCCGGTGTTCTTCGTCGATGACAACTTCATCGGCAACAAGCGCACGCTGCGCGAGGAGCTGCTGCCCGCCCTGATCCGCTGGCAGGAAGCCCACCGTCACCGCTTCCAGTTCTACACGGAGGCGTCCATCAACCTGGCCGATGACGAGCCGTTGACCGAGACGATTGTCGCGGCCGGGTTCGACACCGTGTTCATCGGCATCGAGACCCCCGAGGAGGCCGGGTTGGCCGAGTGCAACAAGCGCCAGAACCGCGGTCGCGACCTGGTCGCCGACATCAAGCGCCTGCAGCGCGCCGGGCTGCAGGTCCAGGGAGGGTTCATCGTCGGCTTCGACTCGGACACGCTGTCGATCTTCCGGCGCCAGATCGAGTTCATCCAGAAAAGCGGGATCGCCATCGCGATGGTCGGCATGCTCACGGCGCTGCCCGGGACGAGGCTGCATGCGCGACTCGAGAGCGAGGGCCGCTTGCTGGGCTTATCGAGCGGCAACAACGTCGACGGCACCACCAACTTCCTGCCCAGCATGAGCCTGGAGTCGCTGCGTGACGGATACCGCAGCCTGATGAACACGATTTATTCACCGGGGCCGTATTATCGGCGCGTCCGCACCTTCCTGAGGGAGTTTCATCCGCCGAAAATCCCGCTACGCATCGACCCCCGCCAGTTGCTCGCCTTCCTCCGATCATCCTTCCGGCTCGGAGTGATCGAGCGCGAACGATTTCACTACTGGGGGCTGTTGGCATGGACGTTCTTCCGGCGCCCGATGATGATCCAGACCGCCGTGACCCTCGCGATTTACGGCCACCATTTCCGCCGCTGTGCCGACGCGCTCTCCGGCTGAATCCGGCCGAAGCCCCGGACATGCAGCCAGTATGAAGACCGGGACAGATTCCCGCCTGCGCGGCATCGGCATTGCGCCTGGTTACGCGGTGGGCTTTGCGTTGGTCTGTTCTCGACCTGGCGGACTTCGTGGCGATGGGCATCAACGACCTGCCCCGGGACATGCTCGCGTCCGACCGGGATTACTTGGATTCGGCGGAGGATTTCAGCGCCGCCCACCCCGCGGTGATCAAGGCGATCCGGCAGGTCGTGCAAGCCGCCGCGGCCGGCAACTGTCCTGTCTGCGTGTGCGGGGAGGACGCCGGCGGCCCGGGCTTCGTCCGCCTGCTGGTCGGGTTGGGCGTGCGCGAGTTGAGTGTCAGCCCGACACGCTCAGGCAGGGTGCGGCATGGGCTCCGGCAGACTGAGGCTCGTGAAGCAACGAGGCTCGCGGATGCGGCCCTGCAGTGCGATTCGCTGCGGGAGGTGAGCGAACTCCTTCAGCAGACGCGGCCCGCCGCAGCCCGCGCATGAAACCCGCCGGGCCGCCCGTTACCGCGCGCGGGACTTTCGGGTGCGAAACAGGCGGCAACCAGTGGCCTCCATCGGTCCGAACACGCGCTACTACCTCGACCGGTTCCTCCCGGTGCTCAAGACCGGCCGGGGAGGACTCGACTTCAACTGGGCGGCGTTCTTCCTGAACGGCCTGTGGCTCGGCTCCAGGAGGAGCTGCCGAATCCTCCTTCGCTTCGCGATGGACTCCCTCTCGCCGATCGTCACGTCCTTCGCCCGAGTCCGAGCCGGACCAACATTCAGCCGCCTCCTCGCATCCTTGCGATTCTAGCAATACCTGATATGACACATCGGCGGATGCCCAGGAAATCCCTCAGCAAAACCGCCAGACAGACGGTCCGAAAATCCGCCAAGAAGGCAGCGAAGAAAGCTCCCCTTCCAAATCCCTCGAGACCTGGATCTGGGACGCCGCCTGCTCCATCCGCGGGGCCAAGGACGCGCCGAAATACAAGGACTACATCCTCCCCCTCATCTTCACCAAGCGCCTCTCCCCCAGCCGCTACATCCACACCGGCGACGCCGAAACCTACCGGCCGCTTTCCGAGATCGTGGCCGAACTCGATGCCATCGAGGCCGAGGCCAAGGAGACCGACAAGGCGCTCCGCGACATCCTCAAGATGATCGGAGCAGAGGGATGAAACAGCAGATCTTCATCAGCAGCGTCCAGAAGGAGCTCGCAGCAGAGCGGATGGCGATCCGTGACTACATTCGCGGCGACGCTTTGTTCAGCCAGTATTTCGACGTCTTCCTGTTTGAGGATCTCCCGGCTGCGGATCGCCGGGCGGACGAAACTTACCTCGACGAGGTCTCTGCTTCTGCCATCTACCTCGGACTCTTCGGCAACGATTACGGGTCGATTGACGAAAACGGCATTTCACCCACCGAGCACGAATTCGACCGCGCCACGGACGACTCCATCTACCGCCTCGCCTTCATCAAAGGCAGCGGCGACGACCGGCGCGACCCGGCAATGAAGAAGCTCGTCTCCAAGGTTTCCAGGCAACTGCGTCGCCGTCGTTTTGAAGCCACGGAGGAACTCCTGCACGAACGAATCTACCCCAGCCTCATCGAATTTCTCCGGTGGAAGGGTATCCTCCGAAACGTTGCCTTCGAGCGGGAACCCATTCCTGACCTCGACCACTCCGCCATCGACGAGAGAAAGATCCGCTGGTTCCTGAAACGTGCCCGCAAGGCTCGCGGTTACCCACTGGAAGAAGACACTCCGGTCGATGAAGCCCTCGCCCATCTCGACCTCCTCACGGACGGCCAACTCACCCAGTCCGCGATCCTCCTCTTCGGCAGGAAGCCCCAGAGCTGGCTCCCCGCTTCCGAGGTGAAATGCCTTCATTTCCACGGGACCGAACCAGTCAAGCCCATCCCGGATTACCAGGTCTTCAAAGGCAACCTCTTCGAGCTGATCGATCAGACCACCGATTACGTCATGGCCAAGCTCGCGCGTAAGGTCGGCGTGCGCGACTCCGGCCCGGCCAACGAAGTCGCCTACGAGATCCCCAAGGCCGCCGTCACCGAGATCATCATCAATGCCCTCGCGCACCGTGACTATCTGTCGGATGCCAGCGTGCAGGTCTACGTCTTCACCGACCGGGTCGCCGTTTGGAATCCCGGGGAGCTGCCGCCTACCCTCACCCCCGCCAAGCTCAAGCAGGCGCACAGCTCCGTGCCGCGCAACAAACGCCTCTGCGAAGCCCTCTTCCTGGCCGATTACATCGACAAGGCCGGCACCGGTGTGCTCGACGTCCTCGCCAAGTGCCGGGAGGCCGGGCTCCCCGAGCCCGATTTCGCCCAGGACGGCGACCAGTTCACCGTTACGCTCTGGCGGGACGCCCTCACCCCAGGACGCCTCGACCAGCTCGGCCTGAACGAGCGGCAGCGGAAAGGCGTGGAACTGGTTCGGAAGAAACGAAGCGTCACGAGCGCCGATCTGCAGAAATTGACTGAAGCCAGTCGACAGACTGTCGCCAGGGACTTGGATGACATGGTTGCGAAAGGTCTTCTCGTCCGCATTGGAAAAGGCCGTGGCACACGCTATGAGCTAGCCTCCGAATTGCCTCATAATTGACTCAAATGACCCATTTCGAATTGACCCAAGAATGACTCAATTGCCTCAGACAGCACACGCCCCCAGCAACGCACTGGAGAAATGGCCCGGAAATGGTCCAAATGGCCCAGCCCAAACCGAAGAAGGCGCCCAAGCGGGGCATGAAGCCAAGCGCAAAGCCCAGACGGAAGGGGAAGAAATGACCGCCATTCGAATCACGCCAGAAATGCGCCAAATGCGCCACACCCAATCAGCCGACAATCGACCGATTTTTCGGCGAGAATCGTCCGATCAGGCTCGGCCACAATCGTCAAGTTTGCGTCAAGTCCCGGGCCGCCAATCGTCAAGTCGTCCTCTTGCCTCCTCTCGCCATTTCTCTCGCCAAAATGGCGAGAGGGAGGCCCCAGAAAGACGCTTTTCGGGCGATCCCGCAGTTTATCCCGCAATTTTGCGGGATCCCCCGGCCTTCAGGTGCGGAAACGGGCAATCCTGCCATTTACCCTGCCAAAATGGCAGGAAACGAACCAAATCTGGGCACCGTTTCCGGGACCCAAAACGACAAGCCGACCCGTCCGCCGTAGTCCCGCAAGGCGGGACAAAGGCGGAAACCTACCGGCCCATCGGGGAAATCGCCGCCGAGCTCGATGCCATCGAGGCCGAGGCAAGGGAGACGGACAAAGCCCTCCGTGACATCCTCAAGAAGATTGGAGTGGCATCATGAGCGACGAGGCCAAAGGCAATCTGGTCATCTACCAGACCGAAGACGGCCGGGCTCGAATCCAGTGCCGTCTGGTCGATGAAACCATCTGGCTGTCCCAGGCGCTCATGGGCCAGCTGTTCGACCGCTCGAAAAAAACCGTCAGCGAGCACCTCCAGAACCTCTTCGATGAGGGCGAACTGGACCCGGATTCAGTTGTCCGGAATTTCCGGACAACTGCCGCCGACGGCAAATCCTACGACGTCGCCCACTACAATCTTGAGGCCACCCTCGCCGTGGGCTTCCGCGTCAAATCGCCCCGTGGCACCCAGTTCCGTCGCTGGGCCAATACCAGCCTTCGCGAACTCATCGTCAAGGGCTTCGTCATGGACGACGAACGCCTCAAGAATCCCGGCGGCTGGGACTATTTCGACGAACTCCTCGCGCGCATCCGCGAAAAACGCCGAAGGCTTGTAGGCGTTTTGGACGGAAGGAGCAGACCGACTGGAGCCCGGAGGGTGAGAAGCCGGGCGGCGGCTCCGAATCAACTCATCGTCGACCGCGCCAATCCCGACGCGCCCAACATGGCGCTCACCACCTTGGAGCGGCCCCCGCGTCCGCAAGCACGACGTCATCGTCGCCAAGAACTACCTCAGCGCCGACGAAGTCGACACCCTCAACCGCCTCGTCGTCATCTTCCTCGAACAGGCCGAGCTCCGCGCCAAGCAGAAGCAGGACCTCACCCTCGACTACTGGCGGGACAACGTCGACCGGATGCTCGAATTCAACGAGCAGGCCGTCCTCGACGGACCGGGTATCGTCAGCCACGAGCAGATGAAGGAGATCGCCGAAGGGCGCTATTCCGACTTCGATGCGAAACGGAAACAGGCGGAAGCGATCGAGGCGGATGCCGAGGATCTGAAGGCGATCGAGGAACTGGAGAAGGACTTGAAGCGGAAGGGAGGGGAGGAATGAAAACTGTTGGAATTCAACCGCAGATGTCGCAGATGAACGCAGATGTTCTTCTGAAATTCTTTATCTGCGCTAATCTGTGTAATCTGCGGTTAAACCATCCCGACAAGGCCTTGCGGGGGATTCTGGAGAAGATCGGGGAACCCCCGACATACACCGATGTCCCGTCATTCCATTCCCGACCCCTCCCCAATCCTCTCCGCCGTCGAACAGTGGCGTGACCGTTCCGGGCCGCCCGTTACCGCGCGCGGAACTTCCGGGTGCGACGGCCGGTGTTTTCCTTCGCGGTCGTTCGGCTGTGCGTCTTGTTGGGCGGCCGGGACGCCCGGGGCGGCTTCTTGAACGCGCTTTTCTTCTTCCCGGATCTCTTTCGCGACGTCGACTTGCCGCGGCCGCGCGTTCCCGGTGTCTCGGCGAGGCGGAAATCGACCCGGCGGGCCGGGGTGTCGACCTTGGCGACCTTGACCTCCACGCGGTCGCCGAGTCGGATCACGCGGCGGCTGCGGCGGCCGTTGATCCGGTTGCGGACCGGATCGAAGTCGTAGAAGTCGTCATCGAGGAGCGAGAGCGGAACCAGTCCGCTCATGCCGAGATCCGGGACATCGACGAAGAAGCCGAAGTTGCGCAGGTCGGTGACGAGGGCGGCATAGGGGCGGGGGGCCCCGGCGGCCAACTGCTCCTCGAGGTGGGCGGACAACTTGACCTGCTTGCTGTCGCGCTCCGCATCGGCGGAGTTCCGCTCAGTGGTCGAGACGTGGTCGGCGGTGAGACGGAGCGGTGTGGGACCGTCGCCGTTCCCCTCGAACAGGCTGCGATGCACGATGAGGTCCGCATAGCGGCGGATCGGGGAGGTGAAGTGGGCGTATTTCTCCTTGGCGAGCCCGTAGTGTCCGACCGGGGTGACGGCATAGCGGGCCCGCATGAGGGACTTGAGGAAACCGATCTTGAGCGGGGGGCCGATCGCAAGAGTGGAGAGTCGCCGGAGCAGCCTCCGCACCTCGTTGGGATTGGTCAGGTTGCCGCAGGGCACGTTGTGGCTGAGGACCTCCTCGCGGTAGTCCTTCAGGCGGAGCTCGTTCGGGGCTTCGTGGATGCGGTAGATCGTGGGGCGTTTGAGCGCCATCAGGCGCCCCGCCACCGCCTCGTTGGCGAGCAGCATCAGTTCCTCGATGAGCTGGTGTGACTCGTCGTAGTCCACCCGCTCGATCGCCTCGACCTTGCCTTGCCCGTCGAGGCGGATCCTGGTTTCGGGGAACTCGAGATCGAGCGATCCGTGGCGGAACCTGCGCTTCCTGAGTCGCTGGGCGAGGCGATTGGCCTGGTGGAGCATGCTCTCGATCCCGTCCTGCGCGGTTCCGCGGATCACCTTCAGCGCATCATGGTAGCTGAAGCGTCGTTTGGAGCGGATCACCGCCGGGTAGAACTTCGCGCTGACCACCTCGCCGGAGTTCTCGATCAGGAACTCGACGCATTTGGTCAGGCGGTCGACGCCGGGTTTCAGTGAGCAGAGTTCGTTGCTGAGCGCCTCGGGCAGCATCGGGATGACGCGGTCGACGAGGTAGGTCGAATTGCCCCGTTTCCTTGCCTCGAGGTCGAGCGCGGAGCCGGGCTTCACATAGTGGGAGACGTCCGCGATGTGGACCCAGAGGCGCCAGCGGTTTCCTTTCGCCCTCCTCAGGTGGAAGGCGTCGTCGAAGTCCATGGCGTCCACCGGGTCGATGGTGACGACATCGTGCTCCCGGCAATCGGTCCGCCCCGCCATGTCGCGCCCGGTGACCGTGGCGCCGATGCGCCGGACTTCCTGCAGCACCCGGCGCGGGAACTTGAGGGGCAGGTCATAGTTTCGCAGCACCGCGAGCATGTCGACGCCCTCCGCGGTGGGCGGCCCGAGGACCTCGGTCAGCTCGCCCTTGGGGAAGTGCTGCCGCGATTCCCACTCCAACAGCTCCACCACCACCTTGTCGCCGGCACGGGCCTTTCGCCCCAAGTCGCGCGGGGCGGGCACCGCGATGTCGTGCGGGAAGCGGGGATCGTCGGGAACCACGTAGAGGAGCCGGCCCTCCTTCCGGAGAGTGCCCACGAACCGCGTGCGGCGGCGCTCGATGACCCGAATCACCGATCCGGTGGGCGGGGCGTCGGTCTTCTTCCGCGGGCCGACCGGGCGCACGTCGAGTCGGACGAGGACGTGATCGTCATGGAGTGCCGTGCCGGTTTCAGCGGCCCGGATCGCGATTTCCCCTATCCCGGGATCGTCCGGGGCGAGAAACCCGCGTCCGTTGCGCGTGATCTGAATGCGGCCTGCGACGAGGTCGGCATCGAAGGGCAGGACATAGCGACGGCCCTTGATGCGAGTGATCTGTCCGGATCGTTCCAGGGTGCGCAGGACGGCATTGAACTCCCTGCGTTGCGCCTGTTGAAGGCGGAGGGCCTTCAGCAGGCCCGCTGCATCAGCCGGAACGTAGTCCCTGCGGTGGAGGTGGTCGAGTATGCGTTGTTCCATGGAATTACAGGCGGGGTTGCTTCACCCGGACCGGGGAATGATGCCCGGATTCGCGGCAAGGCGACGGGTGGAAAGCAGGTGGGAGTGCGAGATCCGCAGGGCGGAGAGGGGTGGGAAACGACCCATTGCGGGCGGACGGATCAGGAGCAATGATAAATGAGATGAGCCAGGAAATGATCCGCAGCGGTTGGAGTTTGTTACTCTCGGACGGGTCGCTTGGCAAGCCGGAGCATTGCATTTCCTCACTGGCGCTACTCTGCCATGGGGGTGCCGGAGGGGGCGTAGAGTTCGGTTTGGTTGGCGGAGTGTTCGAGGAGGTCGGCGGCGAGGGAGACGGCGCCGGGCTCGAAGAGGGTGATGAGAGCGGATCCGCCGAACTCGAAGTAACCTTTCTCGCTGCCTTTGCGGGCCGGTTGGCCGGGCTGGTGGGTTTGCCGGACCGAGCCGACGTTGGTGGCGCCGATTTCGACCATGAGAACGGTTCCGAAGCGCTCGGTGCGCAGCTTGGTGAGGAAGCGTTTGTTCTGCCAGAGGTAGGCGAGATTCCGGCGCAGGGCGTACGGGGAGACCGAGAAGAGGAATCCGTTGAGGAAGACGGGATCGGAGGGAACCCCGTCGGCGGGAAAATGGAAGCGGTGGCAGTCGGCGGGGGAGAGGCGGGAAAGCACGAGGGGGCCGCGGGCGTGGCGGCGGGCGAGTTCGGGCGAGCCCAACAACGCCTCGAGGTCGAAATGCTGGCCCTTGACGAAGGCGGCATCGACCCGTGCGGCCTCGGGGAATCCGAGGTGGCGCCCGTCGCAGGGAAAAACCGCAACATGGGGGCGCGGATCGACGGGCCGGGCCTCGGGCTTCAGACGGCGGATGAAGAAATCGTTGAAAGTCGCGAAGGAGGGCGGAGGGTCGGCGAACTCGCCGCAGTCGAGTCCGAACTTCGCGATAAACGGGGCGATGCGCCGGCGGCTGGCGGGCTGCTTCATGCGGCGGCCGTACCAGCGTGAGAAGAAGGCGCGTTTAGCCACGGCGTGCAGGACGGGACGGGCCGGCAGGGGGCCGTAGAGGAGGCGAAGCCAAAAGTCTCCGTAGACGCGCTCGGTTTCGAGCGAACCGGTCCGGCGGTTGAAGAAACGGATGGGCGTCACGCGGAGAAGGTGGCCGATTCTTGATGTTTCGACAATGCTTGGAATTCCCCTTGCGGGGTTGCGGATCAGGGTTTATCGGCTGTTGATGAGACGTTTCGCGGTGATCTGTCTGTCGTTGGCGCTTCTGGCGGGCTGCGAGCCGGAGGACCGCGAGGTGACGGTGACGGAGCGAAGGGCCCTCACCTTGTGGGACCGGAGTTATCCGCTGGATCTGAGAGACCGGGCGCCGCTGTCGTGGCGGCGGATTCCGGCCACCATGATGCGGATCCACAACTTCCGGTTCGGGGAAGACGGCGCGGGAGAGGTCTATGTGAGCGTGACGTCCGAGACCGACCCGCTGAGCAACGTGAACCGGTGGCGGCGGCAGTTCGGCAAGGAACCGGTGACGATCGATGAAGTGGCGACGGAAGAGGTTCTCGGGACGACGGCCTGGGTTGTCGAACTGACCGGGGACTACACCCCCGGGATGGGACGCGCCCCGCGGGAAGGCATGGCGATGAGGGGGGCGGTGGCGGTTTTGCCGGGACGAACCGTTACCGTCAAGATGGTCGGACCGGCGGAGCTGACGGCCGGCCGCGGAGAGGAATTCCTCGATTACTGCAAGAACCTCGAGTTCCATGACGTTGCGAGTCTTTCCCGGACGGAGTCTTCATGAAGGAAGCGCGAAAGCCATCATTCCCTGGAGCGGCGGGGCGGCGGATCTTCCGCGTCCTTGCCGGATACGAGCTTGCGGTGATCCTGCTCGTGGTCCTGATGGCGGCGACCTTCTTCGGGACACTGGAACAGAAGGAGACGGGGCTGTATCTGACCCAGAAAAAGTATTTCGACATGTCGGCGATCTGGCTGCAGCCGCGGCTGCAGGGGAAGGCGGTTCCGATCATTCTGCCGGGGGTATTCTGGACGGGGGCGCTGCTCTTCGTGAACCTCACGCTGGGAGGGATCGTCCGGGCTCGCAAGGGGTGGAACACGCTGGGGGTTCTGATTGCGCATGCCGGGATTCTCTTTCTGCTGGCGGCGGGATTCGTGGCGCATTTGGAGGCGAGGGAGGGCTCGATGATCGTTTACGAGGGGGAGCGTTCCGATTATGCCAAGAGCTACCACGAACCCAGCATCGAGATCAGCGGGATTGGTCCGGCCGGCGGGCGGAAGGCGCCGTTCGTGGTTCCGGCGGAGGCGTTCGAGGGGTTGAAGCCGGAGGCGACCCTGACGGCGCGCCTGCCGGATCTGCCGTTCGACCTTGTGGTGCGGGGATTCCAGCGCAACGCGGAATTGGTGGAGGCCGGCCGCGCCTCGATCGCCGGGGCGCACGAACCGGTGGTGGACGGTTTTTTCCTTCGGCAGCGGCCCCGCGAGACCACCGAGGAGATGAACCGTGCCGGGTGCTACGCGACGGTGGTCGACAAGGAGGGGAACGAACTGCGGCGGCTGGTGCTGCACCAGTCCCCGGAGCTGTTTCCAACGCCGGTGTCGGTGACGGTGGACGGGGTGCGTTACGAGCTCTCGCTGGTACGTGAGATCTGGCCGATGCCGTTCGAGATCGAACTGCACCGGTCGGTGGGCGAGTATTATCCCGGGACGCGGAAGCCCCGCTGGTTCCAGAGCGACATCACGCGCGTCCTCGACGGGGACCGCAAGGATTACTCGATCGTGATGAACAAGCCGATGCGGACCGAGGGCATCACGCTGTACCAGGCGAAGTGGGACCGGCCGCAGGGGCGCGCCTTCAGCGGATTCGCGATCGTGCAGAACCCGTCCGACCAGTGGCCGAAATACGCGCTTTATGTGGTGACGGCGGGGTTGTTGGTCCATTTTCTGATCAGGCTGGGGGTGTTTCTCGGGGCTCGGGAGGGGGCTTCTTCGGATTCGACGAATCAAGGCGATGTCGCGGAGCAATCGGCATAAGTTGGCGCGGTGGACGGGTTTCGTCCTTGCGTTGGGAGTTTCGGCCGTGATCGGTCTGCTGGCGGTGCGTGGCGGGGTTCGGAAGGAGCCGCCGCATGAGGTCGCGGGTTATGAACCATGGGACGCGGCCACGGTGGAAGTGGCGCGGGAGATTCCGGTGCAGAGCGGAGGGCGGGTGAAGCCGTTCATGACGCGGGCGGGGTTCCTGATGCTGCAACTGCACGGGGGGCGCACCATGACGATCCGGAGCGGGGGCGGGAAGATCCGGATCGGACCGGCGGAGTGGTTGCTGGACGCGCTGTTCCGGCCGGAGCTGGCGAAACAACTGCCGACGTTCCGCATCGACAATTCGGACCTGCTCGAATTCGTGGGGATCGAGGCGAAGGACCGGCGCGACCGGTATTCCTACCACGAACTGGAACCTGGCTTCGAGCGCCTCGACGGATGGTTCAAGGACCTCCAGAGCCGGGCGCAGGAAGAGCCCGGCTTCGAGATGGACCGCGAGGAGAAGGACCTCAGCGCCCTGCGGGAAAACCTCCAGACGTTCCAGGGAATGCTGGGCTCGCTCGAATTCGCGCGGGAAGGCATCATGGAAGACGGCGGGGGGGACGAGGCGGCCGGCGAACTCAACCGCATGAGCTATTGGCTGAAGGTGATGCCGGGGGTGCGGGAGCGGCTGCGGCTCGATGCCGCCGACCCGGAGGCCGAGGTGCCGGAGGGAATCTACTACGCCATCACGAGGATCGACCATCTTCTGCTGAAGGCCTACCATGGGATCGAGTGGTTGCCGCCGTACCAGCCCGGGAACGAGGAGTGGATGTCGTTCGGGCGGCGGGCCAGCGCGATGGTGGGCGGCCAGCTTCCGCCGGACTGGGAACGGCTCGCGGCGGATGCCGCCCGGCTGGAGGCGCTGGTGGCAGCGCACGAGGAGGGACCGGAGGCTTTTCGCGAGCGGCTGGCGGGGTGGCAGGCCGATCTTGCGGCCCGGGCCGCGGAACGGGGCGAAGGCGGCAAGTTGGCCTCGGAGGTGATCTACTACAATCGTGGTTATTTCATGCAGGCTCTGGTGATTCTGCTGGCGGGGTTCGTGGTGGCGGCCTTGGGGTGGTTGTCGCCGCGCTCGCGGTGGGGGCGCGTCATGGGATGGGGGGCGTGGATCGCGGCGCTGGCGGGGATGGCGCTGGTGGCGGCGGGGATCGTGCACCGCAGTTACCTGATGGGGCGCCCGCCGGTGGGCAACCTCTACGACACGATTCCCTTCATCACGGGGGGCGGGATGTTGACCCTCCTTGTGGTGGAGTGGATGACGCGCCGCCGCATCGCGCTTGGGGTGGCGATGGCGGTGGGGATTCTGGGTTTGTTCCTGACGCGGGCCTACGAGACGGGGGACGCCAAGGACCACATGGATCCCCTTGTGGCGGTGCTGAGGTCGAATTTCTGGCTTGCGACGCACGTCATCACGATCACGCTGGGTTACTCGGGGGGGCTCATTGCGGCGGCGATGTCGCACGTCTACATCTACGGGCGCCTGTTTGGGTTGGACCGTGGGGATCCCGGGTTCCGGCGCAATCTGACGCGCATCGTCTACGGGCTGATCTGTTTCACGCTTCTGTTCTCGCTGGTCGGCACGGTGTTGGGCGGGATCTGGGCGAATGACTCATGGGGGCGGTTCTGGGGGTGGGACCCGAAGGAGAACGGGGCACTCCTGATCGTCCTGTGGAACCTTGTGATCCTGCACGGCCGCCTGGGCGGGTTTTTGAAGGAGTGGGGGATCCACCTGGCCTCGGTATTCGGCGCCATCGTGGTGGCCTTCTCGTGGTGGGGAGTGAACATGCTCGGCACGGGTCTCCACTCCTACGGGTTCATCAAGGGGGGGGGGATCATCAACTGGTTCTACGCCTTCGAGGGGCTCGTCATTCTCTTCGGAGGCGGATACGCCCTCTGGGAGAAGCTGCGGAAGCCGGCCGCGGGCAAGGAAGAATCCGCCGCGGCGGAGATGAGCGAGCGGACCGCGGACTGAGAGGGCGCGTCCTTGTGACGTTGTTCGAGGGTGGCGGCGCATTCGAGGTGTTTGGTGTGCGGGAAGAGGTCGAAGGGCTGCACGTCGAGGAGTTGGTATTGGCGGTTATGGAACTCCCTGAGGTCGCGGATCTGGGTGGCGGGGTTGCAGGAGACGTAGACGATGCGGCGGGGCCGGAAGGCGAAGAGCTGATCGAGGAATCCGGGGCCGCAGCCCTTGCGCGGGGGGTCGATGACGAGGGCGGTCTCGCCGGGCGGGAAGGAGATCGTGTCGAAGATGTGCTCGGCGGAGGCGGTGTGGATCGAGACGTTGGGGATGTTGTTGGAGCGCGCGTTGCGGCGGGCCCAGTCGGCGGAGGATTCCGAGACCTCGACGCCCGCGACTTCCTCGAACCGGGAGGCGAGGGAGAGCGCGAAGAGGCCCGACCCGCAGTAGGCATCGACCATGAAGCGGCAATCGACGGCGGCCTGCCGGGCGACGTGCTCGACGAACTTGGGAAGGATGAAAGGGTTGTTTTGGAAGAAGTCGCCTGCAAGGAACTGGAAGGCGAGGTTGCCCACCCGCTCTTCGACGACTTCGCGGGGGTTGGTGTGCACGCTGCCGGCGGCGGCCCGCAGGAGGAGGGTGGCGCCCTTCCTGAACTTCGAGGCCGATCGGCGCACGCGTTCGCGCTCGGCGGGAAGGGCGGCATTGAGTTCGTCCATGGCGATCGGGCAGGCGGGCACGTCGACGAGACGGTTGCGGCCGTCCGCCGCGAGGAATCCGATCGGGAGGGGTTGACCGGAGCGCGGTTTCCGGAAGTGGGGTGTGATCTTCGAGCGGTAGTTCCATGTGCGGGGTGAGGGGACGGGGTCGTTGACGGGGAACCGGACCCCGGCCATGTGTTCGAGCAACTCGGCGACCTGGCGCTGCTTCCACGCCAACTGCCGGTCGTATGCGAGGTGCTGGTACTGACAGCCGCCGCAGGTTCCGAAAAGCGGACAGCGGGGATCGACGCGGTGGGGGCTGGGGTCGAGCACCTCGACGAGGTCGGCATGGGAACAGTTGGCTTCGTTCTTCCAGACGCGGGCCCGCACCCGTTCCCCGGGCAGGGCGAATGGCACGAACACCACCCAGTCTCCTCCGTGGCGCCCGACCCCGGCCCCCTGGTTGCTCAGGGAGTCGATGCGAAGCTCGATGACCTCGTGGTATGGGAACGGTTCAGGGCGGAAGTTGCGGGGAGGCATGGGAGTAGCGAACGGAGAATGACGAATGGCGAAGGGGGCGCGTTTCTGGTCGTTGGGTATATCGTCATTCGTCATTTTCTCTTTGTGTTGCGTCCGGGGAGGGGAGGGCCTAGAGTGGAGGAATGGCGAGACTTCTTCTTGTCACTCCGCTGCTTGTCCTTGGCCTTGCCGCGCCGGTGCGGGGGGAGGTCGTCGAGGAAGAGACCTGGTATAATGCCGAGGGGGAAGTGGTGAAGAAGGTGAAGCGGACTTTTACCGGCCGGGAGGCGCGGGAACAGGCCGATTGGGAGCCGGCGTGGGTCGAGCGGGAGCGGAGGCGGGATCGGAAGCTTGCGGGTGGCCGGAGATTCGATTCGGATTACGGGGGATGGCGGAGTTACGTCGGGCCGGTGTTTGTGAGCGGGGGGTTCGGGCGGCACTTGTGCTTTTGGCCGGTCCGTCACCGGGTCTGTTATCCGCGGGCGGTTGCCCGTCGAGCCTATCGGGGCGGGTGCCGGTGGGCGGTGCGGGTGAGGACTCCCGGGTTGACTATTCGTTATTGTCGTTAGGAGGGTTTCCGGGCGAGGCGCCCGGGGGGCGGATTGAGACGGTGGTGTCGGTGTCTCCGGGGGAGGTTCGCCCCGGGGCGGGCGAGGGGGAGGCTTGCTCGCTGTAGAGTTGGCGGGTGACGTCCGGAGTGCGGAGGGCGTCCCACGGTCCGGGGGCGGTCTCCGGCGCGGCATCCGCCGGGGCGGCGCGTTCGGTATCGATCACGATGGCCCGGCCTGGCGGTTCGTCAAATTCCACGGACCGGTTCCGGGAGCAGGCTGGGAAGGCAACCGCCCCCGCGGCGAGGATGGCGACGGTTCTGGAGTTCATCTGGCGGGAGGGAGCGCCATGCTGCCCCGGATCACCCGGGCATGGCAATCCGGAATGCGGGGACTACTTGGACGTGAGGCCCCGCAACCAGTTCGAGACGGTATCGAGGGCCTGTTCGCGCTGGTGGTCGTAGAAGAGCAGGTGGTGGCTTTCGGGAAGGTATGCGCGTTGCACGCCAGAGGCGGAGTGAAAGCGGCTTGCGAAGGAGGCCACGTCCGCGGGATGGGAGAAAAGATCCCGGCCGCCATGAAGGATCAGCACGGGGGTCCTGATCCGCTCCGCCTGTCCGGGCATCCCTTCGACCAGTTCGACGAGGGTGCGGTAGAATCTCAGGGTGAATTCCGAAATGTGGTAGGGATTCTTGAGGACTTGTTCCTCGTGGATTGTGTCGCGGGTGAGCTGGACTTGATCGACGCCGGTGAGCGCTTCGAGGGAGGTCCGGGAGCCGGGGGCGATCGCGGCGGCGATCCGCAGGAAGTCGAACATCGAGGGTGGGAGCCCGCGGAGACGCACCACGGGAGATGAAAGGATGAGGGCTTCGGCCGGAGGGTCACCGGGTGAGACGGCGGCCATGGCGTGCAGGGCGATCAGCGCGCCCATGCTCTCGCCGAACCAGACGAGGCGGGCGTCGGGATGGCGCCTTCGCACGAGATGACTGAAGGTCCGGGCGTCGTGGAACCAGTGGCCGGGGTCGCGGATGTCGCCCCGGCGGGACACGATCGGATCGTAGCCCTGCCCGCGAAGGTCGGGAGCATAGACGGCGGTGGCGGGCCGCCGGCTCCGGAGATCACGGCCGAGGTTATCGAGGTCCGAGGAGGCCCCCGCAATGCCGTGAAACCCGATCACCACCAAGCGCGGCTCGGCGGCGGGCAGCCACTTGCGATACGGGAACACCGAGCCGTCGAAGGAGGTGTAGGCGTTCGCGCCGAGGTGCGGGCGCGCGGCCGCAGCCGGGCCGGACCGCATCGGGGCGCACCCCGGGACGAGCGCGAGCCCGAGTGCCACGCTCACGCTCACG
>Ga0180431_10004615_pt1 | contig 17122 bp, 11 predicted proteins | sample SS_ome_11_FD_132459 | JGI IMG/M metagenome (GOLD analysis project Ga0180431, IMG submission 132459) | Hypersaline lake sediment archaeal communities from the Salton Sea, California, USA - SS_1_MS_1 metaG | ecosystem: Environmental > Aquatic > Non-marine Saline and Alkaline > Hypersaline >... | reverse complement strand
GAAGAATGTAGCTCAGCCGCCCCCGGCTGAGAACGCCACAGGCGAGGGCGCCTGTGCTACACCGACACGGCCCCTCGCGCAGGCACTCTCCGGGGAATCCTCCTTCTTCAACGGGCTGCTAGGCCGCCCTGCGCCATTCAAGCCTCGACCTCATCATAAACGTCTACACAGACCCCAGCCTCCTGGACGTTGCGGGCGCGCTGGAGGCGCTCCCGCAGTTGACCATGGATTCGGCAGGTGCCCACCAGAGACGGGCGTAGCAGCCGGCGCGCAGAAGTGCCCGTGCAGCAGCATCTTTTGCCGGATGTGCGGGGGGAATCGGTTTGACTGACCCGCTCGGGGGGGGTACATTCCTGTCACGCAAGGACAATCAACGTTCTGTTCCGTGAGAAGAGAGGATCTGCTGTGAACGGTTACGTGAATAGACGGTGGTTGCTTTGCACGGCACTGTATTTGGCCTGCCCTTTCCTGTTCGTCGATGTGTTTGCCGCCGACTGGCCGTGCTACAAGGCGGACGCGGCAAGGAGCGGCGTGACAGAGGAGAAGTTTGAGTTCCCGCTTCGGTTAAGCTGGGTGTATGAGCCGTCCCAACCGCCCTGCCCCGCGTGGCCGGAGCCCAGCCGGGAGATGCATCGCGTCGACTTTGACTATGCCTTCCAGCCGGTTGCGGTCAATGGCCTTGTCTATTTCGGTTCTTCGGCGGACGACACGATCCGTGCGCTCGAAATGGGCACCGGAAGGATCAAGTGGCGCTTCACCACGGGCGGCCCCGTTCGATTTGCGCCCCACATCGCGAATGGAAAATGTTATGCAGCCAGTGACGACGGGTTTGCTTACTGCCTGGATGCTGCCACGGGCAAGCTGGTATGGAAGTTTCGCGCCGCGCCCGAAGACCGACAGGTCGTCGGCAACGGAAGGATGATCTCGCGCTGGCCATGCCGCAGCGGCGTGTTGGTCGACAACGGCGTGGCATACGTCACGGCCGGCATGTGGCCGTCCGAAGGGATATACGTGTACGCTCTTGACGCCAACACGGGCGAGCAGCTCTGGTGCAATGACACGAGCGGCGCCATGTATCTTGTGTACCCGCACGGAGCTTATGCAGTTGGCGGTGTGGCGCCTCAGGGCTATCTGCTGGCATCCAAGGACAGGCTTCTTGTGACGACAGGCAGGTCCGTGCCGGCCGCATTTGAGCGTGATAGCGGCCGGTTTTTGTACCGTGCCCATTACAGGGACAAGCCCCTCCTGTCGGCTGGCGGATCCTGGGCAACTATCGCTGGAGACCTCTTGTTCAATGCTAAGCATGGTAAAGGTGAGGGTTGTTTCTCTGAGACACTTGGTGTGGCCGGTCCCATGCCGGGCGATGGCATGATGGGGTATGACCTTTCCACGGGGCAATGGGGTGGAGCCGGCGCTCCCGCAACTTGCTGGCGGCGACCCTATAATATGCCAGACAGGCATCGCGTACTGGTGCGCGATCGGATGCTCTATGCGCTTGGCAGCGGTGAGGTTGAGGCAATCACCTCTGGGAACTTCCAGACAAAATGGACAGCTCAGCATCCTTCCCGTGTCTACTGCGTGTCCCTTGCCGGCGATGCGTTGCTGATCGGCGGAGAAGGCACCATCACCGCTTTGGATGTCGCAGACGGCAAGCAGATATGGCGGGGGCAGGTGAAAGGCCAGGTGCGCGGCCTGGCGCTTGCCCGTCGGCAACTCATTGCAGCTACTGACAACGGTAGGATTTACTGTTTTGCCCGCGGTGAAGGGGAAGGCAGTGCCGTGATTGTCGGCCCGGGCAAGTCTGTCCAACCGTCCGGGAAAACGGTCGGCACCAGCTCCGCCTCCGACATTCTCAAGTTGATCCACCGCTCGAAGATCACCAGGGGTTATGCCCTTGTGGTCGGTGCGCCCGACGCCCGTCTCGCCGAGGCCGTAGCGGAGAAGACCCGGCTTCACGTCATCAGCGCCTTGCGTGACGAGGAGAAAGTAGCCTCTGAACGCAAGCGCCTGCTTGAAACAGAAACTCCTTACGGCTCCCGCATAGCCGTTCATCATCTCGAGGACACCGGCCGCCTTCCGTATGCATCGTATTTTGCCAACGTGGTCGTGGTGGGCGGCAACGTCGGGGAGCTTTCCGGCAAGGAACCCTATCGTGTCTTGCGCCCCTGCGGCGGATTGATGTGCTTTGCCGGTGTCGTTCGCGAGGATGCCCAAGAGCTAATCGGGCAAGCGGATGTCCGGGAGGGGGAGGTGTCTGCCGATGGCGAGTCTATCGTTCTGGTAAAGGGCAAACTTCCAGGGGCTTTTGACTGGGATTCCGAAGTGCACGTCGATCAACGCGTGAAATGGCCGTTGGAACTGGGCTGGTTCGGCGGGCCGGGACCTGCCCGGATGGCTCTCCACAGGGAATTTCGCGGTCAAGAGCAAGAGTGTTTGAATTGCCCCTCCCCCATAGTCGCCAATGGACGCTGTTTCGCTATCGGCACGAATCATATCATTGCGGTCGATGCTTACAATGGCTGCGAACTGTGGTCCCGCTGGATCGGGGGTCTTTACACTTTCGATACGAAGAGGCACGTAACGGCTGACGACGACAATGTCTATGTCTCGTTCCCTGATTGTCGCCTGCAGCTCGATGCCCAGACAGGCAGAATCATAAAGATATATACCGAATCGGGAAAAGCTCTCCCGTCGCCCCGATTCGCTCTCGGCGAATCGCAGACTTTCACGCTGCCTGAAGGCCCTAAACCTCCCGGAACAGTCGGCTTCGCCAAGACGAGCGACGGTTTAGAGCTTACACTCGTCGCAGAAGGGCCTGAAGCAACCTCAAAGGATACGTGGGAACTGTACTTTGATTTTCGGCCTGCCGAGGATCGGCTCCTCCCCGTTGCGCCTGGCGCTTTGCAGGCAATCGTTGTCCCCGACAGCATGTCCTGGCGCCCCGGCCCCATGTCCTGGCGTCGCTATCCGGGCCAGGACCCAGGGCAGCCCGAGCTTGTCATAAAGCCAAAAGAGGTGGCTGACGGCGTTGCGGTTGTGGTCAGGATCAGTTGGGAGGAGATTCGTGAGTTTGTGGGCGTAATGCCGAAAGACTTTGCCTTTGCCGCCACCCTGAACACCAAGGCCGGAGCCGGCAAAACCGCCCAAGACCACCTCTTTGCGGATGGCAGCGGCAGCTTCCTGGGGCATGGGTGGGCGGTGTTCGCACTTGACGCGGCGGCGCAACATACAGATGCCGGCGATGCCTCCGTGTCCTGGGGAGAATTGGATGACTGGCCGGCTTACGCACAAGAACCAGCACGTTTGCCAGATCGAGGCAAGGAAGACACCTATTGCTACTGGCGTAGTGCCGCCCAGAACGTCCAACGTGTTCATCCTCTGACAGGTGCCGCCGACGCCAAGTTAACGTACTTCCGGTCTTATGGGTGCGGGGGAATCATTTCTTCGGAGACGATCGACTTCGGGCGTTCAGGTACCATCGGCATCTATGACCTTGCCGATGACAGCGGCATGAGGAACTTTTCCGGGGTCAGGCCCGGTTGCGGTATGAGCATGGTTCCCGCTTTGGGGCTTTTCATTTCGAATGAAGGCGCCAGCGGCTGCCAATGTTCGTACGATTTCCAGACTTCATTGGCGTTGATCCCTGCAGCGGGTCGCAGTAACGAGGATTGGGCGATCTTCAACGACAGGCTCGGGCCCGCCCCTATAGAGCGGATAGCGCTGAACCTCGGAGCACCGGGCGACCGCCGGGACGAGCAGGGCGTGCTCTGGCTCGGCATCCCCCGCACAATGCAGCGTGCCCAGACCGTTGGCGGCCGTTCAGTGCCATTCTTCAGAGTGCCGTTCCATGTTGACTGCTACGACGGCTTTGGCCCGTATCGATTCAATTCCGATCGATTGGGGATCAAGGGAACCGATCAACCCTGGATTTACGCTTCCGGATATCGAGGCATAAGAAGCGCTAGTGTCGACTTGCTCTATTACGACCCAAGGTACACCGGACTTCGATTTGCCTGCCAGCAGCCTCCGAAGATCGACGGAGATCTGAATGATCGTTGCTGGGATGGCAGTGGCCGCTTGGAACTGTCGAACAGGGGGATTGACGTCTACGTGCGTGAGGATGCGGAGAACGTGTACATTGCGTACCGACAGCGCCCGACGGTGCACGCGCATCTGATGACTGGGACACTGCTGACAATGGAGACCGAACCATGGAAGAGCGACACCGAAGGGGAGGATGCTCCCGTCTGGGAAGACGACTCTTTCGAGATACATATCCCACATCCGCAGCGTTCCGAACGTGTCAAAGGCATTCATCTGGGTGTCTCTTCCTCTGGTGCGCGTTATGACGGATTCTGGGATTTTGCCGCGAATGCCAACGATGGTGAGGAGAGCAGTGACTGGAATGGGACGTGGTCCAGTGCGGTCAGGTTTGATGCAAATCGCTTTTGCGTTGAGATGGCCATCCCCTGGGAGACCTTGTCGGTATTGGGATTAAGGAAAGAGGACCCGTTGCCGATCGTGTTCGGGAAGGGGAAAATGGAAGTAGGTCGGGGCGGAGGAAAGCAGCTGTCGGAGGATTTGAATCAGTCCTCTTATGCGGTGGTCCCCAACAACTGGAATCCCGAGCCAAGACCCTACACGGTGCGTCTGCACTTTGCCGAACCGGACGACGTACGGCGCGAACAGCGCGTCTTCCATGTAAAGATACAGGGGGAAATGGTATTGAAGAACATGGACATTGTCGAAGCTGCGAACGGCAGAAATACGACGCTCGTGAGGGAATTCAAGGGGATTATCGCTGACAAGGCCATAACGGTGGAGTTTGAGCCCGTTGTTGAGGACATTACCCCATTATCTGTGCCAGTTATAAATGGTATAGAAGTGGTCGCGGAGAAGGCTTCGTAGCAACCGTTCACGGATTCCTTGAGACGCGGGTGCCTTCGGCCAGCGGGTTCGTGTAGTCTGCTCGGGCATGACGGATGCACGGACACCCGAATGTTCGAACTGCAAGCGGCTCGAAGCCCGTGGCGCCGAGGTCGCTGTCCTGCGACGCGTCCTCTCGTGCGAAGCTGCCCAAAAGGATGATCTTCTGCGGATGGACGGCCTCCGCAATCCGGCCGACAAGTTCCGCCAGCAGTTCCTCTTGGACTGTAAGGGCCATGTGCGCCCTCGTGGCACAACAGGGGAACAGTGCGACTGATCGGCGGTCCAGGATGCGGTGGGTGACGGCCTCTGTGATGTGGTGGGGCAGGAGGCCGTCCGCGTCTTCCAGGTCGGCGATGGTGCGGGCCGTCTTGAGGATCTTGTCGTAGGCTCGGGCGCTCAGGCCGAGGGCGTCCATCGCCTGCCGCAGGAGCAGTTGCCCGTCCTCCTCCGGCCGGCACCATTTCTTCGCGTGCCGCAGCTTCATGCGCGCGTTGGTGAAGATGGCGGTTCTCGTGAAGCGTTCCAGTTGCCTGCCGCGCGCCGCGACGACCCGTTCCCCGAGGAGGTATCGCGCGCAGAAACGCATTGGCACGAGCGGGCGGGGCCAGTATAATGCTTGCCAACTCGCCCGGAGGCGCGGCCCGGCCAGGTCATCTGGGAAATTCCAGACTAAGGAACTCGCCCCATGCCGATGGTTCCCTTGATCGAAATCCATGGCAGCCCAAGGATGCGGGGCAGGCAGTGCGGCGAACTGGCGGGGGAGCGAGTGCGTGCCTGTTGCGATCTTTTCCGTGGCATCATGGCCAGGGGCGGGTGGCCGTGGCCCAAGGTGAAGGAGCGGGCGGGCGCCTTCGCATCACAGGTCAAGAGCTACTGCGCGGACTGCCTGGAGGAACTGGACGGCATCGCTGAAGCCGCCGGGGTCAGCCGCGAGGAGCTGATCCTCCTGAACGCGCGCAACGAGCTGATGTCCGAGCGCAAGAGCGAGGACTTCAACACCTACGATGAATGCACTTCTATTGTGTGCTTGCCGGCGATCACCGTTGATGGCCATCTGCTGCACGCCCAGAACTGGGATTACCGGCAGGACTGCGCCGAGCTCTGCATCATGCTCAAGGTCGTGCCCGAGAACGGGCCGTCCTTGCTCACCTTCACCATCGCCGGGGGTCTGGCGCGCTGCGGACTGAATTCGGCCGGCATCGCGGTCACCGGCAATGGTCTCGCCTCGGACCGCGACCACGGGCGAACGGGCGTCCCGCTGGCGCTCATTCGCCGTCGGGTCCTGGAAAGTGCGGGCTACTCCGACGCGCTCGCCGCGGTGACCTCACCGCCCGTTGCCGTGTCCAACAACATAACCGTCAGCAGCGCCGAGGGCGACGGTGACGCGATCAACTTCGAGGTCGCGCCGGAGGAGGCCTTCTGGCTGGTGCCGGAGGACGGCCTGGTCGTTCACGCCAACCACTTCAAGAGCCCGGCCGCGCGGGCCAAGCTGCGAGACGTTGGCGTGGCCAAGAACCCGTGGAGCCTCTATCGCGACCGCCGGGTCGAGGCGCTGCTGCGACCCCAGGCCGGCCACATTGACGTTCAGGCGGTCATGGCCGCTCTTGACGACCGCTTCGGCGCCCCGCGCGCCGTTTGCCGCAGCCCGATCACGGGGGCCGATGGCAGCGTGTCGATGACCGTGGCGAGCCTCGTCATGGACGTGACCGCGGGACGCATGTGGGTCCGCATGTCCCCCTGGAAGAACGCGACGACCATGGAGTACGCCGTCTGACAACGGACGGCCAGTGCAGCATCTACCCCAGGATATCTGAACGCGGTGTTCCGCCATGGGCGCCGAGCCCCGCCGGGCTATTCCAGCCGCCGGTCGAGCGTGCGGTAGTTGATGGCCTCCGTGATGTGGTGGGGGAGCAGGCCGTCCGCGTCTTCCAGGTCAGCGATGGTGCGGGCCGTCTTGAGGATCTTGTCGTAGGCGCGGGCGCTCAGGCCCAGGGCGTCCATCGCCTGCCGCAGGAGCAGTTGCCCGTCCTCGTCGGGGCGGCACCACTTCTTGACGTGCCGCCGCTTCATGCGCGCGTTGGTGAAGATGGTGGTTCTCGTGAACCGTTCCAGTTGCCTCGCGCGCGCCGCGACGACCCGTTCCCGGACGTTCGCCGAGGGCTCCGCGGGGCGGGAGGTGGCCAGGTCGCGGTATTCGAGCGGGGGCACGTCCACGTGAATGTCGATTCGGTCCAGCAGGGGGCCGCTGATTCGCCGCCGGTAGTTCTCGATCTGCCGCGGCGTGCATCGGCACTGCCGGCGCGGGTCCGTGTAATGCCCGCAGGGGCACGGGTTCATCGCCGCCACGAGCATGAACTGCGAGGGGTAGGTGACGGTCATCTGGGCGCGGGCGATGGTGATGTGGCCCTCTTCGATGGGCTGGCGGAGCGCCTCCAGGGCGCCCCGGCTGAACTCGGGCAACTCGTCCAGGAAGAGCACCCCGTGATGCGCCAGGCTGACCTCGCCCGGCTTCGGGTGCGTCCCGCCGCCCACCAGGCCGGCGTGGCTCACCGTGTGGTGCGGCCCCCGGAAGGGCCGCACGGCCATCAGCGCCGCCCCCGCCGGCAGAAGGCCGCTGACGCTGTAAATGCGCGTGGTCTCCAGCGATTCCTCGGTAGTCAGCGGCGGGAGGATGGTGCAGAGCCGCTGCGCCAACATGCTCTTGCCCGCGCCCGGCGGGCCGATCATCAGGATGTTGTGCCCGCCGGCGGCGGCGACTTCCAGGGCGCGCTTGACGTGGTGCTGGCCCTGCACCTCGGCGAAGTCCACCTCGTAGTCCGGCGCTGAGCGGAAGACCTCCTGCGGGTCGAGGTTGACGGGCTTCAAGGGCTGGCTGCCGGTGAGGAACCCCACGGCCTCCGCCAGGTGGTTGACCGGGATGACCTCCAGCCCGCTGACGACCCCCGCCTCCCGCGCGTTGTCCATGGGGACGACGATGCCGTCGAAGCCGTTCTGCCGGGCGCACATTGCCATGGCCAGGCACCCGTTGACGGCGCGCACGCGGCCGTCCAGGGCGAGTTCGCCCACGACGGCGTAACGGCGGCGGTCCTGGAAATGGGCCGAATCCGTCGCCGCCAGCAGGCCGAGGGCGATGGGCAGCTCAAAGGCCGGGCCTTCCTTGCGGCGGTCGGCCGGGGCCAGGTTAACCGTCGCCGCCAGCGCGGGCAGGTGGTATCCGCTGTTGCGCAGGGCGGCGTGGACGCGGTCTATGCTCTCCTTGACGCTGGCGTCCGGCAGGCCGACCAGCGTGGCGTGCGGAAGGGTGGAGCGCGTCACGTAAACTTCCACCTCGACGGGGAACGCGTCGATGCCGAACGTGCCCATGCTGTACATCTTTGCGAGCATGCGCGCCCTTGTTGCCAGCGTCCTCCCGGAGCGTCCGTCAGCCGCAACATGCGGCCGGACCGTCCCAGAGTATTACACGGAAGTATAGCAGCCCTGCGCGGCCGGCGCAAGGGGCCGCTGGCTGGCTTAGGGCCGGGCGGGCCTCGACGGCGCGGAGCCGTTGAAGACGCCGTGCTCCAGGCACGCGCGGTACATGGACGCGAGGTTCGCCTCGTGGCAGCACGGCGACAGGTTGTTCCCCTCGCGCAGGATGAACCGTCCGCCCTCCATGATGCCGGAGTTGAGGATCGCCGCCGTCCGGTCGTACACCTCTCGTGGCTTCCCGTTTTGCAGGAGCGGCACGTCGGGCCCGCCCAGTATCTCCACGTCCCGCCCGAGCGCCTCGCGCAGCCGCCCGTGGTCCACCGGGAAACCGGTGTCGAAGGTCATCACGTGCAGCTCGTCCCGGATCGTGGGGAAGTGCCGCGTCGCGTCCCCGCACAGGTGCATGTTGTGCGGCCCCTCGACGGACCACTGCGACAGGTACAGCCGGTGCAGCGGCAGCACGCGCTCGCGGTACATCTCGGTGGAGATAAGCTGCACGGAGTCGTCGGCGATCCCGCCGTGCGGCCCTTCGAAGGCGTCCAGGCCGAAGTGCTCGAACATCGCCCGGTTGCGGATGATGGCGCCGCGCGTGATGAACTCCATCAGCCGCTGCGCGTACTCGGGGTCCTCGTAGAGGTCCGTGTAGAACTCGGCGCCTCTCAGGTTCGTGGCAATCGTGAGAGGCCCGTCGAACCCCCACGTCAACGGCCGGACGCCGAGGCGGATGCCGCGGAACGACGTGCCGCGCACCACTTCCGTCAGCTCGGCGTGCCGCTCCAGGCACTGTTGCAGGAACGGGTTGTCCATGGGGCGGTCGATGTCGAGCGAGAAGATGCGGTCCTTGCCCGCGCCGGCCAGCACGGGGGAGACGTCCGCCACCTGCCCATCGAGCATCTCGACGGGCGCGCCGAAGTAGGCCGAGTCATAGACGTTCTGCACGTCCACGTAGAAGTCGAAGGACTCGGGCCAGCCCGTGGGGCTGTCGCAGTAGCGGTTCAGGTATTCGGCCCGGTATTCGAGGAACTTCAGTTGCACGCGGACCAGTGCGCGCGGGTCGGTGAAGTAGTCCTCGAAGGTGACGCGGCCGGGGTTCCAGTCGGGGTCGAAGATCACCACGCGGGGGTTGACGCCGAAAAGGACCGGCACGCGGATGGGCTTGCGCGCGTGATAGGCGTCCCAGACTTGCTTCTTTTCCTCGTTCGTCGGTGACATTCGCCTGATTCCTGATCGGGGCGAGCGTGAGGATAGCGCCCCGGGCAAGTGCGCGCAACGTCAGCCGCGCGGGGCGGCAAAGGGCGCCGTTCTCGCCGGGTGCCTGCCGAAGGTATGCCCCAAGGCGTGCACGTCGATTGTTCCTGCCGCACTCGTCTTCGTTCGGGATGTCGGCCGCCTTACGGGCTCAGGTCGAAGCACACGAGCCCCTTCGTGTCCCTTACAATGAGCTTGCCGTTCGACACGATGGGCGCCGTCCACACGGGTTTGTCGACGGTCGGGAAGGGCTCGATGCGCCCAAGTTCCTTGTAGTCTTCCGGCGACATCTCCATCATCACGACCGTCCCCGTTCTCCCCTGCACCGCGATGATCGTGTCGTCCACGCCGACGAACCCGCCGTGCCCAAAGTCGCTGCGCTGCCAGGGGAGCGCCCCCGTGGCAGCGTCCACGCAGACAAGGCAATCCCTGTGACCGTTGCCGTACAGGTGGCCGTCGCGATAGATGGGCGTGCTGACCAGCGCATTGATGTTCTCGTTGGTCCAGACGGCCCTGGCGCCGTCTGCCGAGACCTCAACCATTGTGCAGCCCTTCATGTGGAGGCTCGTGACGAAGACCCGATTCTCCTCGACGGGGACAGGCGTGCTCACATTGGTGCCGCGGATGGCCTCGTAGGGGAACGTCCAGAGGGTCCCGCCGCTCGCTGCATCAAGGCCAAGGAGCGTCTTCGAGGTCAGAACGACGTACTGCTTCCTGCCGGCCAGCGTCGCCACAACGGGCGTCGCATAGGCCGGCGCGTCGCTGCCGCCGCCCTTCCAGATCGTCTCGCCCGTGTTCTTGTCGAGCGCCGCCACGCAAGCGTCCGCAGCGCCCGGGTAGACGATCAACCGGTCACCGTCGATGACGGGCGACGCCGAAACGAAGTACTGCGGGCGCTTGCCGCCGAAGTCCTTGATCGTGTGCCGGAACCACAGCCTCGCTCCCGTCTGCGCGTCGAGACAGTGGACGAGCCCCAGCATGCTGACGGTGTAGACGCGGCCCTCCTGGACGAGAGGCGTCGCGCGAGAGAAGCCGAAGTTGAACTGGTCGGAGTCCTGGTACGTGAAGGTCCAGACGTCCTTGCCGTTTGCGACGTCGATGGCGCGCACTATGTCGTCCGAGCCCCGGTGATCGATGATGAACATCCTGCCTTCGGCGACCGACGGGCCTGCGTAGCCCTGGTCGTGCATCTCGATCCGCCAGAGCTCTTTCGGGGGCGTCTGCGTCCAGTCCTTGTTGATGCCCCTTTCGGGGGAGATGCCGTTCGCGTTCGGCCCGAGGAACCCGGGCCAGTCCACGGCCGGAAGAGGCCAGGCTGCGAGGGTCGATACAACGACACAGACGGCCATCGTGTATGCACAGCGCATGCTCTTCCCCCTTACTGATGCTCCGCACGCCTCTGAAATGTCCAGCCGCGCGTCGTAGGACTCTCCTTTCTCCTACAGTGACGACGACATGAGCAATACCTTCCCGGCAAGGCCGCACCTTGCTTTTCTCGTGCCCCAACCTGCCGTGAGACGAGCCGCGCGGCGACGCGCCAGCGGTCGAAGCCCGACCTCATCAGTGTGCCCGGTGCTCGGCAAATGCGCCAGGAGTCTACGGCATCGCTTACTGAACGTCAACGCTGGCTTCCTGCTTTCATGGCGCATCTACTGGCAAGCAGGGGGGAGGCCGGCAACGTCAGCCGGCGGGGGGGCCGAAGTCCGCGATGGCCCTGACGATCTGGGGGTAGCTGCTGCGCCAGACGCCGGGCGGGACGTTCTCGGATATCTGAATCTGGAGGCGGCCCGTGTGGCCGGCCTCCTGGAGTATCTCCATCGCCTTCGCATAGACCTTCTCCGGCGGGGCCAGGTGCACCGAAGAGGGGAAGTTCAGGAACAGGCGCATCCGCGGCCACATCGCCACCGCCTGACCCGCACTCGTATCGTTGTCCGGCGGGGGCGAGAACGAGTCTATCCCGCCGACCCCTGACTCGCCGATGGCCTCCCAGAGCGGCTTCAGGTCGCCGTCCATGTGGACGAAGACGGGCACGTCCCGGTCCGCCAGCATCCCGGCCAGCTCATCGTAGAAGGGCACACAGTAGCGGCGGAAGTACTTGTCGCCCACCATCGACGCGGTGATGTTGTCGGTGAAGTCCGCGAACGGCACGGGCGCGCGGCGCACGATCTCGAAGACGCGCCGCTGCGTGGCGGCTATCAGCGACATGCACTCGTGCACGAGGTCCGGGCAGTCAACCAGGTGAAACGCCAGGTTCTCGATGCCGGTCCACCACTTCCACATCTGCTGGTAGGGCGTGACCCCGATGGCGGTCAGCGGGATGCCGTCATCGCCGAGGTCCCGGTCGTCGCGCAGGAAGCGCTCGACGTCGTCACACACCACGGCGTCCCCGAGGTACGCGGCCAGGACGCGGTAGTCGCCGGGTTCCTTGACGAAGGGCTCCCTGACGATCGGGGCGTCGTAGGTGGGTTGGCGCAGCTTCTCCTGCGTGAGGCTTCCGACGGGGGTATGCATGACGGACCGGATGCCGCGCAGCCCCCCGCGCTCGAACTCCTCTGTCTCGATGCGGCAGTCGCAATGCTCGACTCGATGGACCGCCGTCCAGTGGAGCAGGCCCATGTTGTTGCGCCCGACGGCGGACCATATCTCGTCGTTGGGCGCGGCCAGCCCGTCGTACTGGACGAAGGGAACGCGGTCCAGCGGGCGGCCGCGGAGCACGGCGAGTATCCGCTCTCGCATGGACATCCGGCGCATGTGCGTTTCCTCCCGCCCGGGGCGCGTTACATGTGCCCGTCCTGGAGCTCGCCGGAGACCTCGTCCTCGCCCGGCAGCCCGCTGACCCGGTATGCGCCGGAGGAGAGGTCGGCCCGGACGCGCACCTCGTCGCCGAAGACCGATTCCTGCTGCTGCCCGTCGTCGCTGAGCAGCCGGTGCGCCGTCAGGGGCATGTAGGCCGCGTGCGCGTGCAGTCGCCGGAGGAGCCGGTCCTCGGGCTGCATCGTGTTCACGCCGGACAGGGCGCAGATGAGCGTCGGGGTGGCCGTGCTCGTCAGGATGCCGGAATCGTGGAAGACCAAGCCGAACAGCGGCACGGGGATGCCGACGGCCTCGCCCGTCAGGCCGGGCACCATCCGCGGCCAGTGGACCGAGAACCAGTCCAGCGCGGGCGCCGCCCAGTCGCTGGCGCTCTCGGAGCCTATCAGCCAGCCGAGATCGCGATAGTATTCGAGAATCGAGTAACGCGCCTCGCGGCACTGGGCGCGCGTGGCCGGGTGCCGGTGGTCGTAGCATTCCTCCAGCGGTATGGCCGTCAGCACGTCCTGGTAGGTGGCGTCGAGCCAGACGTGCTGGTCGCGAAGCTGCTGGACGTTCATCTTGACGAAGTCGAGCATGAGGCGCGGGCAGAGGATGGACTGCGTGGCGCCCGCCCAGTAGGCGTGGCGCGGGGAGTCGCGCCGGGAGTCTTTCCGGGTCAGGTCCTCGCTCCAGAAGGGCGACGAGTAGAAGAAGTCCCTGTACTGCTCGTGGGTGCCGAACAGGAAGCCGAGCCGCCTGGCCGTCTCGCTGACCCGGCGCATCCCCTCCCAGCCGCCCGCCTCGGGGCACGGGGGGCATGCCGCGGGATGTGCGTGGTCGTAGCCGAGCGTCTGCCAGCCAGACAGCAGGCAGAAGATATTCTCGTCCGGGTGCGCGTTGGCTGTCTCTTCGAGGGCGTCGGCGATCTGCTGAAAGGTGCGCAGTTCCTTCCGGACGCCGTCGCGGCGCAGGTGCACGATGAAGGCGCGGATCCAGGGCCGCGCCCGCCCGGCGCCGTCGCGGGGCGGCAGGCCGATCGCGCCGCGCAGCTTGTCGAGTTGCGGCTTCTCCAGGAGCTTTTCCTCGATGGAGCGCCAGCGGCCGATCCTGCGGCAGTAGTCCCGGTAGGACAGGGCCAGCGTGGTGTGGTCGCACTGCGCGAAGAAGCGGTAGATCATCCGCCGCGGGTAGCGCAGCGCCTCGAACGAGGTGAGCCAGTAGGGGGCCACTCGGGTGGGTCCGCCGGCGGGGTGCTGCAGGTCGAAGACGGCGTCGTCCGGCGTGTCGATTATCGCCAGGTACCCCGCGCCGCCGTCGTCCACGTGTCCCCACCACGGCCCCGTGCCCGCCTCCCAGCTCCAGGGGCGGAAGAGGTTGTCGGCGAGTTCTCCCCCGATCTCGTCGGGCCAGTTCCCCGGCAGGAGCGTCCCCTGCTGGAAGGGCAGGGCGGTGTACGCGCCCCCCGAACCGGAGTGAACGAAGGAGCGCGGGTAATACACCTCGCGGATCCAACGCTCTGCGGTGTAGCCCGGGTCCTCGTGCGGGGAGACGGTGACGATGAGCTCCGCGTCGGTGTCCGACAGCAGGAACCGGATGCGCACGTTGTGCTGTATCCAGGGGTCGGGGCAGACGCTGCGCAGTTCGATGCCGCCGAAGGCGCCTTCCCTGACCTCGCACCATTCCTCCAGGCCGAGCGCACTGAGCGGCTTGAATGCCTGCACGCCGCTCCTCTGGATGAGGAGCCCCTTTGACTCCGGCTCCATTTCCCATCGCTTGCCGCTCGCCCTGTCGAAGACGCTCAGGGCAAGCCCGTCCCGAAGCACGGAGACGGCGAGCAGGTCGTTCTCAAGGATCCACGCGGGAGACGGCTCTCCGGCCGTCTGTTTGACGTGCGCTCGACTACTCATCAGGGACTCTCCTACCCGTTAGGCAACGGTTGAGGGGATGAAGGCGTCTGGCACGTGGGCGTCGGCGCTTGCACTCCATCACATAGAAAGGGTCAGGCGTGGCGCGCCGCGTGGAGCAAGTGCCTGGCGCTGAGCAGGGGCGCGTAGAGGACGTAGCTCCACATGAGCCCCGCGAACAGGAACTCATACTCCCACAGGACCGTGCCGGCTATGAAGAGCGCGGCAAGGAAGCCGGCGAGGATGGGGTTCAGGCCGGCGATGATCGCCCCGGCGTGCTTGTAAGCGATCCTGCTCACCATCAGGGCGCCAAGGGCCGCCATGACGAACGGGAGGAACAGCGTGCCGGACAGCAGGTTCGCATCGGCCAGCCGGAGGTAAACAAGCACCGTTGTGGCCGCTGCGGCGCCGGCGCCGGTTGACGGCAGCCCGAGGAACTCGCTGGAAACGTCGACCGAGTCGTGACGCGACGCGTTGAAGCGCGCCAGACGCCATGCAGCGCAGAGCGGATAGACGCTGATGAGCAGCCAGCTCGCCGGGAAGGCCTCGTGCGGCATCAGCGAGCCCGCCAGGATAGCCGGCGCAACGCCGAAGGAGACCATGTCGGCGAGGGAGTCCATCTCAGCGCCCAGGTCGCTCGTCGCCCGCAATGAACGGGCCAGAGTCCCGTCGAGGCTGTCCATCAAGACGCCCACCAGCAGCATCAGCGCGGCCAGTGCCGGGCGGTCCGTCACGACGAAGCCGCAGGCGGCGAAGCCCGCCATTACGTTGCCCAGGGTCGCGACGGTGGGCAGGTGTTCTCTCAGACTCACTCCGCTCGCTCTCCCGTACCCGTGAGACATAATCTGGCGGGCACCTATCCCGCCGGATGCTCCGCTATCCTACACTACGCGAGGCAACCGTGACAAGTGCTTCCGGCACGCGCCGCAGACGCCCCGGCCCCGCGGGCCGCGCAGTGATTCACCGCTGCTCGACGACCTCGGCGGTGAAAAGGTAGACCTCGGTGTCGGCGTCTTTCCAGGCATCCGGCGCAAGGCCCGCCTTGCGGCTGCAGCACTGACCGAGGAATTCCTCCTTCGTCCAACCGATCTCAGCGGCGACCTGCGGCAGGAAGCAGCCGTTGCTGTGACCTCGTTTGACGTAGATGCCGTGCTTGCCCAACTCCATCTGGTTGATCGGGTCATCGGTGCGCTCCAGGGGAGAGAGCACGGATATCTCGATCTCCAGGGCGTCGAGCTCGGCAGGCTTGAGCTGCATCCCGAAGAAGCGGGGGTCCTCCGTGGCGGAGGCGCGGGCCATTTGCTGGGTAACCTCCCACAGCGGCATTCGAACGAGGAAGCGCCCGATGCACCCTCTCAGCCTGCCGTGCGTGCGCAGCGTGACAAAGGCGCCCTGATGTGGCCACAGTTCGGGTTCCTGCACGTCGAACTTCGGCGCAGGCTCCCCGCGCACGGCGGCCTCGACGCTGCGGCGCGCTATGTCCAGCAACCTCTCCCTGGCCCGTTGGGACAACATCTCCCAGCCTCCATCACGCCCGTCAAGGGCGCTTTCTCCCAACCAGGCACGATTCTACCATGGTCGGTACACGTACGAAAGGCCCTCACGCACCAGACTTGGGGCGGAGGGATGCTATTGGCCGACGGTCTGACGGCGGCGCCGCCTGTACAGATGCACGTAGAGAAAGACAATGCCCCCCACCAAAACCAGGGCCCAAGCCGTTGCGTCGTTCAGATAGCGCTTGAGCAGTTCCTGGTTCCTGCCGACGACGAAGCCGATGTAGGTCAGCACGGTCACCCAGATTCCGGCGCCGAGGGCCGTGTAGGCGGTGAACCTCAGGAGGTTCATCCTGGCGACGCCGGCCGGCAGGCTGATAAGCTGCCGGACCATGGGGATCAGGCGCCCGACGAAGGTTGTGATCTCGCCGTGCCGGGCGAAGAAACGCTCGCACCGTGCGATCTGTTCCGGCTTGATCAGGAAGTAGTGCCCGTACTTCAGGAAGAACGGTCGGCCCACGTAGGCGGCGAGGAAGTAGTTGACGTAGGCGCCGATAAGGCTTCCGCCGACGCCCACCGAGATCACCACCGCCCAGGACATGTTGCCCTGGGCGATTTGGTAGCCGGCCGGCGGCATGACCAGTTCGCTGGGGAAGGGCACCAACGAGCTCTCGATCGCCATCAACAGCATGATGCCGGGGTACCCGATGGCCAGGACCGCCACAGCCAGCCAGGCAAAGAATCTCTCAAACATGCTTGCCATAGTCCTCGTCCGTCCCGGTCGGCCCGCGCTCGATGCGGGTATGGGGACATTGTGTGACGTGGCCGCCTGGAGAGTCAAGGTCACGCCGGCCGAGAGATTTGCGCTGTGGCCCGGCAGCGCCGGCATCTTGCCGCCCTGGGCGTGGGAATCCTGCCCACGCCCTCAACTTAAGCTGCGGGCAAGATGCCCGCAGCTAAGCCGCCTGGAAGGCGGCGCTACACGCACACGAGCGCGCCGTCAGGAGGCCGCAGCCAAGCCGCCGGGACCCCTCGACCCCGAGGGGGTCTCGGGGCGAGAACCCCGAGGGGCGGCGGGTCGGGCTCGCACCGGCTCCGCCGTCGAGCTGCACGTCCGTGTCATTCGGCTTCAGCAACGCCGTTCCCTTCGGGCGCGGGTGGACGGGTTAGCAGCCCGTTGAAGAAGGAGGATTCCCCGGAGAGTGCCTGCGCGAGGGGCCGTGTCGGTGTAGCACAGGCGCCCTCGCCTGTGGCGTTCTCAGCCGGGGGCGGCTGAGCTACATTTTT
>Ga0180431_10004614_pt1 | contig 17123 bp, 14 predicted proteins | sample SS_ome_11_FD_132459 | JGI IMG/M metagenome (GOLD analysis project Ga0180431, IMG submission 132459) | Hypersaline lake sediment archaeal communities from the Salton Sea, California, USA - SS_1_MS_1 metaG | ecosystem: Environmental > Aquatic > Non-marine Saline and Alkaline > Hypersaline >... | reverse complement strand
TAGCAAATAGCCATGAACGTATACTTCGACTTCGCCTACATTCTCGCTTCCATCCTGTTTATCGTCGGTCTGAAAATGCTCAGTTCCGCTAAGACCGCGCGTCGGGGTAACGCTGTCTCTGCGGTTGGAATGTTGATCGCGATCTGCGCGACCCTCCTGTACAGCGGCCTCAGCTACACCTGGATCGCCATTGGGCTCGCCGCCGGTACTGCGATCGGCGTTTTCGCGGCACAGTTCGTGCAAATGACAGCGATGCCCGAGATGGTTGCCCTCTTCAATGGATTTGGAGGGATCGCCAGCTTGCTTGTGGGATGGGCAGAATTCAATTCCGAGCCTCCTGCAGATCCGTTCACTCGGTTCGCGATCTTCCTCACCGTACTGATCGGAGGGGTCACGTTTACAGGCAGCCTGATCGCTTACGCCAAATTGGCGAAAAAAATGGATGGCAAGCCGATCTTGTTCAAAGGGCAGCAAGTGGTCAACGCCCTACTCATCATGATCGCACTTGTTTGCGGCGCCCTTTTCAGTTTTTCGGTAGGCGATAGTTACCCCTATTTCCTGACTTTTGCAGCTTTATCTCTTATCCTTGGGGTATTAACTGTCATTCCGATCGGCGGAGCGGACATGCCGGTGGTAATCGCCCTCTTGAACAGTTACTCTGGTCTTGCTGCGAGCATGGCCGGATTTATCATCTACAATACCGTTTTGATCGTTGCCGGATCTCTTGTAGGCGCAAGCGGCCTGATCCTGACCAACATCATGTGCAAGGCGATGAACCGCTCGCTGCTGAACGTCTTGTTCAGCGGCTTTGGCGCCGCGGTTTCGGGCAAAGCGCAAGAGGTGACAGGCGAGGCCAAGCCGATCAATGCAGCTGACGCCTACTTCTTACTGGAAGCTGCCCGTTCGGTGATTTTTGTCCCCGGCTATGGAATGGCTGTCGCGCAGGCGCAGCATGTCGTAAGGGAGCTTGCGGAGCATTTAGAGGAGAACGGTACGGAAGTGCAGTACGCGATCCATCCTGTTGCAGGGCGGATGCCCGGGCATATGAACGTCCTGCTTGCTGAAGCGAATGTCCCTTACGAGTCTCTTGTTGAGCCGAAGGATGTCAACCCGACCATGGGCACCGTTGATGTCGCTGTTGTCATCGGAGCCAATGACGTCGTGAATCCGGCAGCTAAAGAGGATCCAACAAGTACGCTCTACGGAATGCCCGTCATCGACGTAGAGTTGGCGAAAACCTGCATTGTTCTGAAACGGGGATTGAACCCCGGATTTGCCGGCATGGAGAACGGACTTTTCTTTAGAGAGAACACGCGGATGCTCTTTGGCGACGCCAAGCAATCGCTCTCTTCATTAGTCAGCGAATTTAAGAAATAAAACCAATACAATTCCTAAACAGTTTTTTATATAAAAGATTAAACATTTTAATTGACATTTAATTTAAAATAATATATAATTTGTATTTTAATAAAACTAAAACTGAAGGATAATTCTATGTCTATTAAATTATATTTAGGTGACGCTTTTGGCTGGGAGACTGAATCCACTGCCAAAGTCGCAATTTCCGAACTAAGAGAAGAGGGGAAGATCTCTTCAGACTCCAAATGCCCCAAAGCCCAATTAATCAAAAACCAATCCTATCGTTCCCAAACAAATGGATTGAAGGTTTTAGGATATATCCCAATCATAAACATCATTGCCGGCATCGTAGCTATTGTCTTTTCTACAGATGCGTCAAACAATGAATGTCGACCTAACAATCAAAAGTTTTGGATTGCTCGTGGGGTAGCGATGATATTGACAGGACCGCTTCTAGCCATCGTTGATTTGGGAAAGTTCATTTTTGACAAAATCATGACTGCCAAATACAACAAAAATCATAAAGAACTAATCGAACAATTTGATACAGATCACAAACACACACCCGCCTTTTGGGCAGGCCACCCGGTAGATTGTCTCTATAATTAGATAATCTCCCTATTGTCTTCCTTCTTGTTGAAATCGAATTGTTTTTGATGGTCGATATTGCCCTTATTCAAACTCTGCCCAAGTGACAGGTAGGTAAATCCCAAAGACTTCATGCGCAAAGGATTGAACATGTTACGACCATCAGCGATAATCGGAGACGCAGCGATATTAAACACTTTGATCAGATTCAATTCTTTATACTCAGTCCAATCAGTCACAATAAAAATTCCTTCAGCGTCCCTAATCGCTTCATAAGGATCATCGACATAATGGACAGTGTCCTTGAAGATCTTCTTTGCATTTTCCATCGCCTTTGGGTCATGGACATGCACATCAGCCCCAAGCTCCAATAGCTTTTGTACGATGATGATAGAGGGAGATTCCCGCATGTCATCACTATCAGGTTTGAACGAGAGACCTAACACAGCGATCTTTTTCGTAAACAAATCTGAGTGGTCGATTGATTCGAGAAATTTTTGAAACAGAAGTTCGGTTTGCTCTTGATTGATTCTCATGATTTCTTCTAACAAAATTGACGGAATATCCATCGAGTTGAGTGCATGGATCAATCCATTGACATCTTTTGGAAAGCACGACCCTCCAAAGCCCAGACCCGCAGTCAAAAAGTCCAGGCCGATGCGATTGTCTAGACCGACACCTGTCATGACACTGATCACGTCGGCATCCGTTTGATCGCAAACCCTTGAAATCAAATTAGAGAACGAGATCTTTAACGCCAGGAATGCATTGCTTGCATACTTGATTAATTCAGCGCTATCATTATCGACGCAGATCACATTGGAATTTAACTCGTTATACAACTTGAGCATCATCCCTGCAGCCTCGTCTGTCGATGCTCCGATCACAATGCGATCGGGATTAAAAAAATCGTCAACAGCCTGCCCCTCTCTAAGAAACTCCGGGTTTGAAATGATCTCATGATCCAACTCGCAATTTTGACATTCCTTCAAATTTAATAGATTTTTCGTTGTCTGGGGAGGAACGGTACTTTTGATCACGACGAGCTTTTTTGTTTTAGATAAAAGGCAAATGGACTTGAAAACATCTTCAATGTAGCTCATGTTGACACTCCCGTCAGGAAGACATGGAGTCCCCACGCATACATACAGGATATCCGACTTCTCAATGATCTCTTCGACAGAAGTTGTAAATGAAAGACGCGATTCATTCACATTTTCATTAATAAGCGCTTCCAGCCCTTTTTCATAAATGGGAATCTTTCCATTTTTCAAATCACGAATTTTTTCGTTATCGATATCGCAGATGATGACTTTGTTACCTAAATGCGCCAGCCCGGTTCCGGTCACAAGTCCGACATATCCAGCTCCGAAAACACCGATCCTACACATACGTTTTTCCTTTTATGAGTTCGATTATTTATATTATTTCTCAAGACTCAGGCAGCATCTCTTTCTGACGACCCATTCTTTAAATCTTCAAAATATTTTATTGTTTGGGTCAGCCCTAACTCTAACGAGACCCGAGGTTCCCAATCTAATAAATCTTTGGCTCTTTGAATATCCGGCCTGCGTCTTTTTGGATCATCTTGAGGCAGGTCCAGGTGGATAATCTTTGACCGGCTATCTGTTAATTCAATGATCTTATTGGCAATATCAAGAATTGTGTGTTCATCAGGGTTCCCAATATTTACCGGCAGGTCGACTGCAGCACCGCTTTGAATAAGCCTGTAGATCACTTCCACCAAGTCATCAACATAACAAAACGAACGCGTTTGCAGTCCGTCGCCGTAAATCGTGATATCTTCATTGTTGATCGCCTCATTGATAAAATTCGAAATGACCCTGCCATCATTGGCACTCATGCAGGGCCCATACGTATTAAAAATTCGCCCTATGCTAATTTCAAGATGGGGATATTTTTTTTTATAAATGTAGCAAAGCGTTTCTCCGCATCTTTTACCCTCGTCGTAACAAGACCTGGGGCCGAACGGATTGACGTTTCCCCAGTAATCTTCCGGTTGAGGATGAACATCAGGATCTCCATAAATTTCACTTGTCGAAGCTTGGAAAAATTTAGCGCCTGTTTCCAATGCCAAATCCAACAGGTTGTTAGTTCCCACTATACTCGTCATCAAAGTGCGTTTAGGGTCATACTGATAATGGATGGGGGACGCTGGACAAGCTAGATTATAGATTTCAGAAGCGCGAATATAGATAGGTTCGATAATATCGTGATAAATAACATCAAAATTCGAGTTAGACTCAAATTTTTTAATATTATTAATAGATCCTGTAAATTGATTATCCAAGCAAATAACTTTTTTACCTTTATTTAGTAAGTATTCACATAAATTAGTACCAATAAAACCTGAACCACCGGCAACTAATGACAATTCTTCATCTTTAAACACTAAATATCTCCAAAATAGTAATAATTTGAATATAACAATACAAATACCATGCCAATTTAATTATAAATAATTGAATAAATATATTAAACATTATTTTAATATTTTATACCAAAACAATATAATATGATCATTAAAACTATTTTTTAAAATATGGATAAAAAGAGCCTCTTTACCAAGAAGCGGCTAGCTCATTAAAAAGATATAAACTGATTTATATACTTTGCGACTTTGCGTCTTGAGGGAGCAGAGCGAACGGGCGTTTATTTAACATCTCACACCCACTTTCCAGACGAACGCAATCTGTTCGTCAAAGAGTGGCAGCCCATTGTTCTTGGATTTTCATCAGTTCTGTCCCCATCTCTTTATATCTCTCCAGAGACAGAACATTCAGATCTCTTTGAAAATCCTCAAAGTTCTGTTTAAAGGAATTGTAAATAATACAGTTCATGTTCAAAAGCTGATCATCGACAAAATTGAGTTCCAACTTCTCTTTACGCACACAATTTTTCTCTCTGATGATGTACATGCCTGATCTGACAGCCACATCTCCTGAGCGGTCGAATTTGATCCAGAAATCTACCTCGATTTCAGGTTCAGCAGATGCTGCAGTCATGTATATGCTTAACCTTCTCTCTTGAACATCCCAGTCGGGATAGACCTTCTTCAGCCTTGGCGATGGATAATAATCAAGATCGCAGATTAATTTTATCCCTCGTTCAACATTATCAGGATAATAATTAACCTCCACAAATGTTTGATTTCCTTTAACATCCATCTTAGAATTTGAAAGATCAGCTAATCCAACCGAATCAATGAGTTGAATGACATGCGGCATTTCACATAAAACTGGATCATGGTAAATGGAAGTTCCATTTTCCTTTGAGAAGTCCATCTCAATTTTATAGATATTGGCTTTTGAAATGTCATCGATCTTCAAATATTTCATGATTTCCCTCCTAAGGATAAGAGGAAAATCAGAATAATACCACTGAGACGAAACGGCCATTTTCACTTTGAATTTATTCGCTAAATCAATTAGTCCATTGAGTTCATCTCTGTTTTTGACAACGGGTTTCGGAAGAATGAAATTTTTTATTCCCGATTCAATATAAGGAATGATCGCCTCATATAAAATATCCGGTCTTAAAGAAACCTCAATCGCCTGGATCGGTTTTTTTTCTTTGCTGATACGATCAAGATAATTCTCTTTCCATTCTTCAAAACTCTTAAAAATACCCGCATCGGGATTAGAGATACCTAATGGCGATTCATGGTACAAATCCTCCGTTACCATTGGATCAACGACTGATTTCACATTCCAAAGATATCCCCGTTTGGCATATTTTGGGCCGATATGGAGATTTCCATAGCGTCCATACCCGACCAAGGTCACATCAAAGTAAGGTTCGACTGCATGATCAGTCTCTCCGGTCAACCCATAATGAATTTTTCCGGTTTCTGAAAACAACCGATTCGTTTCCCGTAACCTTGTAGACATAATTTGCAATAAATGAATCGCCAATGAAGGATTACTTTCCACAAATTTGAGAAACGGCTCTCTTTTCAATTCAAATAAAGTGGTGGGAGACGAGGTCTCAGCTTTAGCCGTTCGCAATTTTCGATCGATCACAGCCATCTCGCCAAAGAAACTTCCTTTCTCCATTCTGGACAGGACAACATTTCCGTTTCCTGACTGAATGCTGATTTTGACAGAACCGTCGATCACCACATACATGGTATCACCGTCATCACCTTCCTCAAAAATCGTCGAATCGATTTCATAGAAGTTGACAGTTCCCATTTTGACAATTTCTGATATCTGTTTCTCGTCCAACGTTTTAAACAGCTCGATTTTAGAAACTAGTGTGTTATCCATTTCAACCACTTCCACCTATTGTATGCATTATTGAGACCGTTGCATAATTCATCATGATCGCTTTTTATTCCATTTGCCGAGATACGCTGCTTGACGCAAACCTCCTACTCTCTGGAGTATGCAAATTTGCATAAAACAGCATCTCTCAACAAATGGCTCTAAAAATCGATTGATGCTCAATTATGCAACGGTCTCATTATTGCAATCTGAACATACAGTACCATTATTTTTTAAATGATAAAAATATTTTTTATTCGGATAATTTCACATAGATGAAATTCAAAGGACCTTTGGGATCGCGGCGATGATTGGAGTGGTTGGGAAGCGATTGCAGGGTCTCGTCTAATTCGAACCCCTTTCCCCCCATCCAATCATGAACGGCATCCAGAGAAACCTGCCGGGGATTCAATTCAACCAAAACGCTTTTGATCGATGTTTGAAGCGCCTTTTCCGCCCCCTGCAATACCTGCCATTCACGGCCGTCGATATCGATTTTCAAATAGTCGCAGAAAACGTTAAAACGATCGCAGAGCCTGTCCACTGTCGTACAATGGACCCTCTCTTTTTCAATCGGCATAAATGATTCACCAGACTCGGCCACCGGCTCCTCGATCTGGCTTCCGCTCGAACCGGGATCATCACTAAGGATATGAAAAGGGACCTCCCCCTCGGCATCGGAAACTGCAATGTTCAAAGGAATAATTTGATCAAAGCCGTTTAACTGAATATTGTCTTTGATGCTCTGATAATTTGGTTTCAGCGGCTCGACCGCATAAATTTTCATTCTAGGATGAATAGAAGCTGCAAAGAGTGAATAGATGCCGATATTCGCCCCGACGTCGAAAAAAACACCGTCTGAACGGAAACCTTTGATCCACTCAAGAGTTTCGGGCTCTTTCGTCCAAAACGTCTCGCATCTGAACCTCTCCATCGGAGTCCGTGCGAAAATCGCAAGATTTTCTGTAATCTGGTTTTTTCGGTTCATCCTAAAAATAAATGATACGTTTCCAAACCGATGATCACAAGTGTAAATAAAAACAAAATGACTAGGAGCGGCTGCCCGCCCCAGACGCGGTACTTGCCTTCCAGCTTCAAATGGTACCTTCCAACCCAGACCAGTAAAATGGGGACCAATCCGTTGAGGACCGCTTCTCCATAGCCGCCTGCTATCCCCAGGGCCTCGATGAAAATCCCCGGATTGAGAGCGGCGAAAATCGCGGGAGGTAAAAACACCAGCGCGCAAAGCAACGCGCGAGGCATTCCGGTCCTTCTGGAGTGGAACCCGTCAGTAAAGAAATCGACCATCGACAATGAAACGCCCAAAAAAGAGGTGACAAGGGCAAAGAAGCCAAAGTAGCCGCCAAGAAGGCTAAGGACCTGGCTGCCTGTAATCTCCTGAAGGGTATAAGTGACGGGCACGCCCTGTTCAGCGGAAATGGCGATATCCTCTGGAGTAAGAGTTCCCAAGATCATCCACTGCCACAATGAATAGACGATAAATGGCAAAGCGGTCCCCATCATAATCGCCGCCCGTAATTTCCCCACATTCTGTTTAAAATAAAAAGTCACTGAGGGAACGATATTGTGGTACCCATAGGCGCTGAAAAGGACGGGAGCTGCCATGATCGAAAGCCCCCACTGCTTGTTCATGAGGTTTTCCATGGTTACTTCTGTCGTGCCGATCAGCAGCAAAAGCACGTAAGAAATAATTAAGCTGGCCATCAAAAGCCAATTGACGCGGTCGACCACGCGGTGTCCAAAATAGATGATCGCCCCGAACGCGCATGCGAACAGGAAATAATAGCTGGAAGTCGGCAGATCAAAGGGCAGATACCTCTCCAGTGCGCTCTCCAGAAGGGGGGCTCCTCCGGAAATATAAGAGATCAACAGACAGTAGTAGAGGAAGATAAACGCCCCGCCGCCGAACACCTTGCCTGCCGGACCGAGGATCCGCTCGGTCATCGAAAGAATATTTGCGCCTTCCTTCATCCATAAGGTCGCTTCAAGGAGCAAAAGCCCGGTCGCAAGCATAAAAAGCCAGCAGACGGTATTGACGACCATTGCCGGGAAAAAACCGGAAAGGCCCGTGACGACAGGAAGCGCCAGCATACCGGCGCCGATACTCGTTCCGCCGATAAGAAGCACACCGCTCCAAACACTCACCTCTTGGGTCTTTACATTAGCCATGGTCATGCAGCTGACATCTATTTTATATTAAAAAATTAACCTTTAACAAACGATCGGTATTGTCCATTTTTCATATTTTTTTATTTAAATACAAGTAAAAAAGGGATTTGCATACAACTCTCAATATTAATAGAATGAAGATATAGATGAAAGAAACGTAGGTATTTCATGACGCCGGCAACTGAGGAAGTCCCTGTTTTCATCCTTTGCGGAGGGCTCGGCACCCGCATCAAGGAGGAAACCGAATTCAAGCCTAAACCGATGGTCCCGATCGGGAACCATCCGATCTTGTGGCACATCATGCACATTTATCGAAGGAACGGCTTCAAAAAATTCGTCCTCTGCACCGGCTTCAAATCTGAAGTGATCAAATCCTATTTTCTCAACTACAGTTATATGAACAGCGATTTTTCGGTCGATCTGGAAAAAAACAACCTGACCGTCCACTCTGTCCATCACGAGGAAGACTGGCATGTCACCATCGCTTATACCGGCGAAGAAACAATGACAGGCGGCCGGATAGCGATCGCTGCCGAAAAATACTTAGGGGATGCCACCCACTTTGCTGTCACTTACGGGGACGGCCTTTGCAATGCTGACCTCAAGGATGAATTTAATTTTCATCTCTCCCACGGGAAAATCGGTACTGTGCTGGGAGTCAATCCCCCTTCCCGATTCGGAGAGATCCATCTCGATAACGACGAAGTGGTCAAATTCGACGAAAAACCGGAGTTCTCGAAAAAATGGATCAACGGCGGTTTCTTCTTTTTTCAAAAAGAGTTTGTCCGCAAGTATCTCGAGCCTTCCCAAGGCTGCATCTTGGAGAGAGCACCTCTCGTGCACCTCGCCGCCGACAGTGAATTGCGCGTGTTCAAACATCACGGTTTCTGGTCCTGCATGGACACACAAAGAGACCGTGACCATTTGAACAAGTTATGGGAAACGGGGGAATCTCCCTGGTTGACACATTCGAAATACACAAATTCGGCAATTGGAGACTCCGCTCATGCCCCAAAGCGTTAAGGACACATTCAAAAACAAAAAAGTCCTTGTGACCGGCCATACAGGTTTCAAAGGGGCCTGGCTTTCGCTTTGGTTATCGAAGATGGGCGCCGAAGTGATCGGTTACAGCCTTCCCCCAAGAAGCGACCCCAATTTATTTGACCTTGCAGAACTGAAAAAGTCCGTCCGACACACTGAAGGGGATATCAGAGATCTCAACTACCTGACTGAAGTGGTGCAGGAAGCACAGCCCGACATCGTCTTCCATCTCGCTGCGCAGTCCCTTGTCCTGGACGGCTATCACTCGCCTCAGGAAACGTTCGCGACCAATGCTCTTGGAACAGTGAACATGCTGGAAGCCTGCCGTCATTTACCATCGATCCAGGCAATTGTGGTCGTCACAACGGACAAGTGCTATGAAAACCGCTCCTGGATCTGGGGGTACAGGGAAAACGACCGGTTAGGAGGAAAAGATCCCTATAGCGCAAGCAAGGCGATGGCCGAATTGGCCGCTGACGCCTATCGAGAATCGTTTCTGAAAGAACAAACGCCACTTGCAACAGTAAGGTGCGGGAATGTGATCGGAGGGGGCGATTTCTCTGATTACCGTCTGCTTCCCGATTGTTTTCGCGCTCTGATGGAGGGAAAGCCCGTTCCTGTGCGCAATCCTCAGAGCATCAGGCCCTGGCTTCATATTCTGGACTCTTTGTACGGCTATCTCACCCTGACGCATCACCTTGTTTCGAAAAAGAACGACTATGCGGGGGCCTGGAACTTCGGCCCTCTGGAAAATAACGCAGTTACCGTTCAGCAAATGGTCGAACATACCATTGAGATGTGGGGGAATGGCAATTGGATCAACAACGGATCCAAGGACCCTCATCCAGAAATGCCCCTTCTAACGCTGAACTGGGAAAAAGCTGCCCGATACCTGAACTGGAGCCCTCGATACTGCTGGAAAACAGCCATAGATGAAACAATTGATTGGTTCAAGGCCTACCAGGCAAGCGCAAATATTTATGAAACCTGCATGCAACAAATCGAAAAATATGAAAATGACACCAACCCCGTTAGAAGGGGTTTATCTCATAGACATTGAGAAGAAAGGGGACGAAAGAGGGTTTTTCGCCCGCGCGTTCTGCACAGAAGAATTTAGGGAAGCGGGGTTGGAGACCACCTATGTTCAAGCCAACGACTCCTTGAGTATTGAACAGGGAACCCTTCGCGGAATGCACTATCAACTGCCGCCATTTGCCGAAACCAAGCTGGTCAAGTGCATCAGCGGTTCTGTATACGATGTCGTCGTCGACCTCAGAAAAGACTCTCCATCCTTCAAAAAATGGACAGGCGCTGTTCTCACTGCCGAGAACCGGACAATGATGTACGTCCCTGAAGGATGCGCACACGGTTTTTTGACGCTCGAACCGAATTCCGAGGTTTTCTACCTCGTCTCAGCTCTTTATTCCCCCGAATATGAAAAAGGTGTTCGATGGAACGATCCCACATTTAACATTGCCTGGCCTGAAGAACCGAAAGCGATCTCCAAACGGGACAGCTCGCACCCCGATTTCAACCCAAGCTATCATCTGGGTAAAAGATGAAGATTCTTTTTACAGGAGCGAGTTCATTTACAGGCATGTGGTTCATCAAAGAGCTTGCCTCTCAAGGACATGAGATCACATGTATCTTTCCAAGAGCGAAAGAGGCCTACCAGGGGATCAGAAAAAACCGCCTTGACGCCGTTCTGCCTCGTTGCGAGCCCCTTTTTTCCTGCACGTTCGGTTCCGATCCTTTTCTTGAACTCGTTGAATCCAAGCCATGGGACATCCTCTGCCACCATGCAGCGGAAGTCAATCATTACAAAAGCCCCGATTTCGATGTCGTTTCCGCTGTAGAGAAAAACACCTTCCGCCTGCCCGATGTTTTCGATCGTTTGAAAGAGAAGGGGTGCCGCAAAGTTCTGCTGACCGGATCTGTATTTGAACAAAACGAAGGGGAGGGCGACAACATCGACCAGCCGGTCTCTCCATACGGAATGTCAAAAGGGCTGACAGCGGAAATTTTCCGCTATGCCTGCGAACAATATCAATTTTCTCTGGGAAAATTTGTGATCTCCAACCCTTTCGGCCCTTATGAAGAGGAACGGTTCACAACCTATCTGGCCAAAAACTGGCTGGCAGGAAACGTTCCCGAAGTGTCTCATCCCGACTATGTGCGCGACAACATTCACGTTTCGCTGCTGGCAAAGCTTTACGCCAGATCCCTTGAGGCTTTGAACAACGCTTCTGGATATATGCAGTGGAATCCGAGCGGATATTGCGAAAGCCAGGGAGAGTTTACGCGCCGATTCTCCAATGAGATGGAAAAAAGGCTGTCCGTCCCCTGTAAATTCACACTAGCCGTCCAAAACGATTTTCCGGAGCCCAAAACCCGGATCAATACCCAGCCGGTAAACAAAGAAGGCCTCGGCTGGAGAGAAAAGGACGCCTGGGATCAACTCGCCTCTTTTTACCGCGCGTACTATGGATAGTTCCATCGGCGTTGCCGTCATCACACATCGGGCAAAAGATCATCTCAAGCACTGCCTGCCTCCGCTTATTGAATCTTCCCTGAACCCCCGCGTTCTGGTCGTCAACTCCTCTTCATTTGACGGCACGGTCGAAGAAGCGGAAAGACTGGGCGCCGAAACCCTTGTCATTCCCCGCCACACGTTCAACCATGGGTCGACCAGGGAATTGGCAAGGAAGCATCTCGGAACAGATATCGTCATCATGATCACCCCGGATGCGTATGCCGAGGATGACACGCTCATCGAAAAACTGACGCTTCCTCTGAGGAACGGTGACGCCTCCATCGCCTATGGCAGACAGCTGCCCCATCGAGGTGCCGGCGTGTTTGAATCGTTTTCCAGGGAGTACAACTACCCCGCGCTGTCTCATATCAGAGGAATTGAAGATCTCGACACTTATGGCATCTACACATTTTTCTGCTCAAACTCCTGCTGCGCCTGGAACAATCAAGCGCTCGACTCGATCGGAGGATTTACTCATGTCCTGTTAGGAGAGGACACAGTCGCTGCCGCAAAGCTCCTGCGGGAGGGGCACAAAATTGCCTACGTGTCCGAAGCGCGCGTCCATCACTCCCACAGCTATACGCTTTGGCAGGAGTTCCAACGCCATTACGATACGGGACTGGCGCGGAAACAATACGGCAATCTGTTATCAGGGGCGGGAAGAGACAGCAAACGGGGAAAGGCATACACGCTCACACTCTTTAGAAAGTTGTTCCATACCCGCAAACGATTGCTGCCCTATGCTGTTTTACAAACCTTGGCCAAATGGGCAGGTTATCAACTGGGAAGGAGAACGGTCAACGCGCCGGATCTCTGCAAACGTCTGTTCAGCAGTCAGGATTTTTATTGGATTAATAAAACCGGAATTGAATTTTCAAAATAGATTTTCTTCTTCTTCATAACTAACATAGCAACATTATAAACGATTTTTTAAAAACACAATCAACTCATAATCTGATACTTAAAACCCTCTCCCTAGACAATGAATTTAAATTAGAAAATATTTCTTTTCTTAAAATTGGAAATATTGATATAGCTCTTATTTGAACCATTAATCAACAAGCAATTTCAAATTGGAGGATATTCAATGTCTTGGAAAAAATGGATAGTTGCTCTGTCAACTGTTGTTTTCACAACTTCATTCGCTCCAGCTAGCGCTGGCGATTGCTATGAATGCGATACTGGAAGCGATTGCGGATTCAGTCTTTGCGACTGCGATCCATGCGAAGGCTGGTCTGTCTACGCTGATTATCTGTACTGGAGAGTCAGAAGATGCGATCTTGACTACGCTTTCGGATACGAATCTGGTATTGATGGTCGTGCAGACAGAAAATACAGCGTGAACCCATCTTACGATTCAGGCTTCCGCATCGGCGTTCTGAAAGCATGCGACGATCTGGACTTTGGCGTACACTACACCTGGTTCCAGAACTGCAACGACGATTCAGTCGACGTTTCCAGCAACGGCGTTCTGCTTGGACAAGTTCTGCTGAATCCAGATGCACCTTTCGCAACCGCACCATACCAACTGGCTGCGTCAAACTACAAGTTTGAGCTGAACCAACTTGATGTCGAACTGGGCTACCACCTTGAAGTGTCCGACTGCCTGGCAGCAAGGCTCTTCACAGGTTTCCGTTACGCTAACTTCAAGCAGAAAAGAACGACTGCTTACTCAACAGACGCTGCTGATCAGTTCGCTGAAACAAATACAGCTGCTCAAGTTGACGTCGTTCACCAGAAATTAGATACTGATTTCTACGGCCTGTACCTTGGTAACAAAGCCAGCTACAGCGTCAGCGACTGCTTTGACTTCTTCGGCGGATTCTCTCTTGGAATCGGCGTCGGCGAGTTCACTTCAGCGTACGACCACTATGGTAAACCAACTGGCGGTGTCGCTGATTTCACCGATGGTGATTACCTGGATTGCTCTTGCTGGAAATCTGTTGGCGTGTTTGATTTCAACCTGGGAATCACCTTCCCTCTTTGCAACGTTTGCTGCACAGACTGGGCGTTCTCAGTGGGTTACGAATTCCACCACTGGTGGAACTTCGGCAGCTTCCTTGATTTCGATCACGAGCCAGGCACTGATAGTGCTGTCATCAGCTCACACTGCTGCGACCTCGGCTACGATGGTCTGTTCATCAGACTGTCAGCTGCATTCTAAGCAAAAGATTTACAGAAATCTTTAGCAAAAGAGGAACAGGAAACTGTTCCTCTTTTTTTTTGTCCTCATCCTAGAGACAAAAAATGCAAAATCCAGTACAACTTTAGGTCACCAATGTCTACATGTGGAAATCATTGACCTATATGAACCTCAAACATTCACTTCCATTCCTTATTCTTACCATTCTGTTGTCGATGACTTCCTGCTCACGCCCCTGCTGCAACTATAATGTCGTCGGCCCTGATGAGTTCGTGATCGATTCGTACCGAATACGGCAAGGGAAAATGGCGGTTCTTGAAATGACAGGCGAAGAGATCCCTCCTCTGCCACACGACGCGATGATCGAATACCAGGATGTGATCGTCGAAGACGACGTTCTGAATATTGTCCTCTATCACCCATCGAGAAAAGAGATCCAGGATGCCTTCGACTTCATCAATCACGCCGTTGGAGGGTTCCGCGTGGTCAACGGAAAGGTCGACCTGCCAGATATTCCTCCCGTTGAAGTGGAAGGGCTGACGCTGCTTGAAGCTCAGGAGAAAATTCAACGGGAGATCCAACAGCAATATGTCGATGCTGAAATCTTTATCTCTTATCAGGACCGCCTTTCCCGAAAAGTGGACCTCGCCGGAAACGTGGAAATCCCTGTCATGCCGGCCGATGGGAAAATCCGTCTCTATGAAATGCTGTCCAAGGCGAAAATCAACCCCCGCGCCAATCTTTTCATGAGCTATGTCCTTCGCGATGGAAGGCCTCTATCTGTCGACCTCTACAAATTGATGAATGAAGGGGATATGGACCAGAATATCGTCATGAAAGGGGGAGATAAGATTTTTATCGCCAATCCGGACGACGCGGTCGTCATGGTGATGGGCGAAGTGAACCGCCCCTCAGCGATCGAAGTGCCTTATGGCTTCATCTCGCTTCCCGAAGCGATCGTACGGGCCGGGGGGATTCCTTTTACGGGGAATCGAAGCTGCATCCAGATCATACGCGGTGACCTCGCCTGTCCCAAAATCTATCAGATCTCCTGGGAGCACATTATCCACCTCCCCAATCGCAGCATGCTGCTGATGCCTGGCGACACCATCTATGTCTCGGAAAAACCGATCACCCAATGGAACAGGTTCATCAGCCAGCTCACACCGTCGCTGGTGGGAACGCGGGACGTTTTTTTGACCTATGATATGTTTTAGAAATCAGGAGTGAAATCCATGGCCCCAAACCCAGATCCTCAAAACGACTCGATCCCTTTTGGGGACCTTTTCCTTTTGTTCAGGAGGAAAAAGTACTGGATCCTGCTTTCCACTCTGTTTGGACTGCTCTTGATGAGCACGTTCGCTCTGACACGCCCTGTCCTGTATCAGGCAAATGCCAGTTTCAAAGACAAAGGAAATACAAAAGACGCTATCGGCGCAACTGGAATTGCTTCCTATTTGATCTCAGGAATGGCAAACAAGAACAAAAGCGACGCGAAAACGTTGATGATGTCGCGGAGGCTTCTCGACAGGGTCGTCCGTCAACTTGGCCTGCAGGCAACAATTCAAGAGCTTCCCGGCCGCTCCGGAACACTGGAAAAGATCAACGACAATCTTAGGGTCGAGTATGCTTATCTCAGAAAGAGGCAAAACTATCCGCTCCCCGACAAAGCACAACCCATCCAGGTCATTGCCCCCGTCTACAATGACGAGATTCCCCGTCACTTGAAACTCGTTTTCGAAGAGGGGCCGCATTTCACCCTGTTCGACATGCAGACAGAAGATAAAATAGGAACAGGGCTGCTTGGGATGCCTTTTGAAGGAGACAATTTCTCATTTATCGTTAACCAGGAAAACTCTGAAGAGGTGAGAGGGGAATTTCTTTTATCGTTGATCCCGATGGAGCGCGTCGTCCAAAACCTCCGGGCGAACTTATCGATCATCCCTGACCCCGATGATGACTCGCTGCTAACCCTCTCTTTTAATGACCGCAACCGAAAACTATCCGCCCGTCTCTTGAACACATTGATGACAGTCTACCAGGATTATCAACGGGAAGAGCAAAACCGCATCTCCGCCGAACAGATCTCCTACCTCAACCGCAGAGAAGATGAGATGGGGAAAAATCTTGAAAAGATCCTTGCGGCCTATGCCAATCAACTCTCAGAAGATGTCGACGACTTCGGATTTATTGAATCGGAAAAGGGGATGGAGCTTCTCTCCAGAGAGATGCAGCTTCTCAGACAGCAGCAGATCACAGCGGAACTTGAACTGCAACGACTTGAAGAGCTGGAAGTTGACCATTTCATCTATCAGGCCAAAGAGCAGCCTGAATTCTTCAACGAACTGGTCACAAAAATCAAAGAACTTGACGCCCGCTCCGACCAGATTGAAATGGCCCTTCGCGGCATCGATACCAACACAGCTGTCGCATGGCAAGATAATTTTCCAAAGCAAATACAAGACCTTAACAACTTGCGCAGGAACACCGAAGACGCGCAGATCATCAAGGCGAGCCTGGTCAGCGAAAAATATCCCCTTCCCTCCGTCGGCCTTATGGACCATCCCCATTTTATGGTCAGGGTCTGGAATGCAGAGCTCAACAACTGCTTGAACAACCTTGAATCCTGCCATCCCTGGGAAAAGGATTCCCGGAAAGAAGAACTTCGCCAGTACCGCGATCAGTTTCTCGGGTATATTGAGCATCTATTACACTTTTTGGAAGTGAGCCAGCAATCGATCAAAGAAAGGCTCGAACACCAGCAAGCGCCCCGCTCGGAATTTCAAGGGATCGATCTGGATACCGCCTCGGAGCTCTATATCACTTATACAAAAAGCCTGAGCGAGTTGGAAAACCTCATCCTTCAGCATCAGTTCATGATCGAACAGCTCGCCAAGCCCGGTTTTGAGATCAGCTCGTTCAGTTCACTAAACCAGGAAGACCCCGTATCAGCGGACCTGGTACAAAAAGCCAGCAGATTTGC
>Ga0180431_10004613_pt1 | contig 17124 bp, 39 predicted proteins | sample SS_ome_11_FD_132459 | JGI IMG/M metagenome (GOLD analysis project Ga0180431, IMG submission 132459) | Hypersaline lake sediment archaeal communities from the Salton Sea, California, USA - SS_1_MS_1 metaG | ecosystem: Environmental > Aquatic > Non-marine Saline and Alkaline > Hypersaline >... | reverse complement strand
TTTCCTCCGATTGTAATCAACCAGCATGTCAAAGAGTAGATTATACATCTGCTTCGTGGCTCTAAAGACAGCTGCATTACTCTTTTGCTCCTCTTGATCAAGACCACCAACTTGAGCAACATAGAGATGATGCCCATTCCCGGTCACTGTTGAAATAAAGATATTTGGTTGAGGATCCTCACAATTCCATGCAACATCATCCTCAATACCTTCATCAACTATTTTCCAGTCTCCATCTGTCAACATAGTAATCATCATCATCCAATCCTTTCAAACCATCTCTCATTGAACTCATATAAACATCCTCTTCGTCCATCTCGATGAAGTAACTCAAGAAGTTCGGTAGCCAAAACTCAAGAGATTCATCCAGTCTCGTAACGACATAATTCTCTCCAAGATACGGATCGCCCTTGACAACAACACCTTTCAAAGCATTTTCATAGGCCTCCCGGCCATGTAAAGGATAGCTATCAAGAACATCACCGTAATGATCATCACCGCCGACTATCTTGCCAAAGAGAAGATCATATATCTTACTTACCATCTCATCGTATTGCTTGGTAAATCTCATGTATTCCCAGAAGGGAAGTATCCCGGATACCAAGGCCCTGCGAGAGAACTCCTCGGCTCCCCACTTAACCTTATCATACATATCCTCCTTACCAGAATACTCGAGGACTGCTTTGAACGCATCCACTAATTCCCAGAACCTATCATCTGGCAGGCGGGGCAGATCTCTTATAATTTCCGGAACATATTTCTGGATTCTCTCGTTAAGATCCTCTCGTTGCTGATACAGCTCATGCAACAATTGCGGCGCAGTTGTTGTGAACTCTGGTCCTTCCAGCTCCTTGACAGTTGATTGTTTTACTTTGATTTTCATATCAACCCCTTTCAGAATTTTGGAATGAGACCGGCTTTCTTCGATGCCCATCGCATTCCTTCAATGTTCACAAATTTGAACCAGTCCAAGACCTCTTGGGTTAGTCTGTCAATGTATCGCCAGTCTCCGTAGTGACCAGCAATCTGCCGCATGCCTGACATCGATGCTGCCTGTGTGCAATAATAATCAACAACATCTTGAAGCCGGATCTTCAGCTTTCTGGGTTCGTCTGTAACCACATGCCCCACCGTCACTGTAAAATAGGTTTTCCCAGCATTGACAACATATAGAGGGATCTCCCCGCCATAAAATTTACTAAGTTCCTTCCTCAAATGCATACCAACTCCTTTCTGGTTTACCAAATAGAAAGGCCCCGAGAATAATCCCAGGGCCATAGAGTTTTATAGTCCGGAAATTAAGATCTCTTCCAGAGCCTCAACAGCAGGCTTACCACACTCGGGACAGGTAATACCTCTCAGATCAGGCTCGCCCTCTCCAAAATAATAACCGCACTCGGTGCAGAAGCAATCCTGAACAGAATCGTAAACCTGACCACTGATGGCCTCGACAAACTGCTCTTCAGTCTCGGCCCCAAAGAAGTCCATTATCCTACTTCTCGCGTACGAGGACAACGAGCTTGTCCTGTTCTGGAAATAGTCGACTGGTCAAAAACTCGATGTCCAGAGCTTTGACGTAAAGCTTCTTTTTGTCGTCCACCTTCAAAGGACCTCGCACAGCAATCTGAGACCCCCTCTTAAGGAACTCCCCAGCAATTTCGGCCAGGCGACCATAACAGACAATTGGTATCAGATGGGTCTTCTTTTCTAAGACATCATCAATCTTGAAGAATTCATTGATCCCAATCTCAAACGAGGCAACAAGAAGGTCACCATTTCTATGAAGTTCCGGGTCCTTCTCCAGCCTACCGACCCCACAAAAATTGTTCAACATAACTACTCCTTTCTGGTGCAGGCCAACATTGAAATCCCTGCGGTAAACGTTTAACCCCTTCCCACTTCCTGGTATACTCACGAACAAACTTTTCATTTACCTCCTTTTCAAAGTCTATGGGCCCCATGGCATATGCATCCAGGGGGAATTTTATATACCATCTCTTAGCCCTCATATTACACCTCCTCATCGTGAAGGCAGATCCATTCCTCCTCAGCAGGGAGCCATTGTTGAATAACCCAGGCACCGTGCCCAACAATGTCGCCGGTGTAACCCCTAAGCGCAAACTCCTCACAATAAGCCACCCTGAACTTCTTATCCGGATTCTTTTCTTTAAGCTGCCCCATCTCATAGCGAGCCGGGATTACTTTGGTTTCATCGCAGATCTTGCAGCAACGGCCATCAGCCAAAGGCCAGGCACTATTCCCCTGATCCCAAACTATTTCCCCAGTCTTTGGACTGGTCAGTTTCTCAATCTCTTTTCCGCACAGACAACACTTCATGATTCATCTCCTTTCATGATGGTTTCAATTATTGATTTGCCCTCAGGTCCAAGGCTGGCAATGATGCAGGTAATCTGAGCTTCAACCCCTTCGTTGTTAACATCTGAGGCTTCCTGAGTGGCAATGTCACAAACTACCTCATCAAGAGCGTCAGTATCAAGACCACACTCATCAGCCTTCCTGATCACGTCTTGAATTGTTTTGTCTGCATCAAAGATCATCTTCACCCCTTTCGATATTGTAACCAGATTTTAAGATCCAGCTCTGCCGGAGACATTCCGGACGAGCTTGCAAGCTTCAGGAACTCTGCTTCAAGTTTTAAGTAGTTGCGGCCTTTTAGATTTTTGGGTATCTCAAAACCCTGTAACTCCATCCATTTCTTGATGTGAGTATCAAGGCAGGCAACTTGAGCATCTTTCCTGGAATGAAGAATAAAGAAGCGAGAGGTTTTCTCTGCGATACCTGGAATACTTTCCAGGTCTTCTATGGAGCACGTTCTCAGATCAAAGCCGCTCTGAGCAATTGCTTCAAACCCGGCAGCCTTCATCTTGTGGTTCCCGAACTTGAACCGCTCGACAGCTTCGAAGATTGTCTCCCGCTTCCTGATATTGAGGATAGCCGAGAAATGATCCTCGGCCTCCTCAATATCATGAGCGTACTCCAGAAACTTCTCGAGTTTCTCTTTGGTTCCTTTGGCAGTCTTATTAACCACTGCAATGGCAAAGAGAATGAAGCCCTGGAGATCAAGATCGCTCATTTCATAGTTAGTTATGTTGTCCGGGTTAATCGAATACAACTTCCCGACCACCATCCACGACGACTAATCTACAATCATCGAGAGAAATGACTTTCAGGTTACCTTCAATGAGGGATATCACGATTGTCTTGTTCGGCGGATATTGCCGACTGAGAGGAAATACTCCTTCAGACTCAGCATAAACAACCTTCAGCTGGACATCCTGAGGGATCTTTATTGGGGAAATGGTATCCCTGACCAAAGCAATCTTTACTTCCTTCTTGACTTTAACCATTTGGCACCTCCTTCTGTCTGGCCCACTCAGCAAGAGATATCTCGTCCTTCGGACGGAGGATAACCGCCTCCTGGGTGGAATAATCAAACTTATAGAAAGAATCGTCTCCAGCTTTCTCCAACGCTCGCTCGACTTTTCTTGTCGACCCATCCGTCAGCTTCGTAACAAACGGATTGTTAGACGCCCTGCGGATAGCTATCTTTATCCGTTTGACTTCTTCCGGGATATAGACGCCAATCTCTTCCGGATCAGTTATAATAAAAGAAGGCTGATTGGCTGACTGCCAGTTTGGTTTTGTCATCGGCTTACCTTCTTTGTCATTGGCAGGAGTGGACCAGGAGGCACCTGCATTGCTCAAATTTACACTGGGCCAGTTGGCCACACCACCACGGGTCCTGATCCAGTCAAGGAACCTGTACGCATTGCATTCATCACAGTGATGTCTAAAGGCTCTCTTTGTTTCCGTCATCTTTCTTCTCCTTTCCTTCGTCGATTAAGTATTGAGCCAGTGGAGCAAACTCATTGGTTGAGCCTGCTATCTTAACCCAGAGTTCTTCCTCTGCATCCCGGAGGACATCAAGGGGTGGCTTAATATCCCAGATGGACAAGCCATCGAAATGCATTCGCACCCAGGCATGCCTGTCCTCATCAAAGATATCAATATCGATACCAGCATCATTAGCTCCCTCAGTAGTGAAATACACATCCGCATCACTACCACACAGGATAAGAAGCTCAGCATATTCTTTTGGAACAAGCCCTTCAACATACATACTATGCCTCCAATCTTGCAGTAATGAGATCAACAAACTCAGAATGAGTCAGTTGATTTACTTTGGATACATAAAGGACTTCTTCAGATTTAATCAGTCCAGAATCCTCTGCGAAGCCCACAACATCATCCTGGTTATAATCTTCCGGCAAATGTGCCGGGAAGAAAAGGACCTTGTGGTGAAGGTCATCGAAAAGAACATGCACCTGAAAATAAAACTTTCTGAAATTATCCTTCCTCTTCATAACAATTCCTTTCTAAAGGTCTACCTTAAGCCCCTCAACTAGTTTAACGGTGCATCGTAATATTTTAATTGATCTATCTATCTCCCCGACCTTTAGGGACTGGATGGCTTCACAAATCTTGGAATTTACTCCATCCAGAGGATGCCAGTTATGTAACCGCTGGAATACAGAGTTATTTGTCTCCATATAATCACCAGCCTTGAGGCTGTGAGCAATACCAAGTCGGTATGCTGCAGCCTTTTCCTCAGAGTCAAACCTGACATGTTGGAAGGAGCCCAACTCACTGGGATTTTCGGATCCAGCCCTGTCCCACTCCTCGTTTCTGACGTAGTTGATCAGATCGCTGCCGAATATCATAAAGACATCCACCACCTCCGGTCTGCCTCTCTTCTTCACAGACTGATCAACAGGTTGAGTATCTTCGGGACTGGAGAGTTCGATGGTCCCCATTGGAGGAGTAGTCATAGCTAATTCCGGGTTCATACCAACTCTCAGCCGACTTCGCAAAGTGCTTTTATGTACAATACATCTCTTATCCCGATATAGTTCATCTACTGTTTTCGGCTCCATCCCAAAGGCAACAAACTTGGGTGGATTGAACTTCCTGACCGGTTTTGTTATGGCATCCAAAAAGGACATTCCTGATCTCATCCTTGCATCTACTGTGGTCCTTTTAACTCCTGCCTCCTCCATCCAATCCCCATACGTTTTGGTTTCCTCACCTATTGTATGTAACTCGTCCAGATTCATCATATTCTCCCTGGATAAAATAGGGGGCTCAAAAACAGCCCCCATTGTTAATGATCGGTTTCTAGTTCTTGTTCTTCAGGAACTTGATCGTTATTGATTCCGTCGTTATGTGTGGAAGGGAATCGAATCTGGCCTTGCCCAGAATATCGCGGGCCTTGGCTGCCGATACGGTGATAGCACCACCAGCAATCAATGCTTCTTTCTCATCACCGGTGATCTGACGAAGGAAAGCAATCGGATCATTAACTCTATCGCTGGTTGCCGATGTTCGCTTTGCCCAGGGCTTATCACTCGTATCAATCTGGAGGGATTTACCATCCCATATGGCCTTGTCCTTGGCCATGTCGACAAGTTTGTCGTACATTTTACTGAGCCTATCTGTAATCGCTCTGGACTTCTTGATCAATTGAAGGATCTTGATCCTATCTTTGTTAACGATGGCATCCCTGGCCTGATTGGCAAAGACATCGATGCCGTCATCAACTGTTACTTCCTGTGGACCATTATCTGATCCGGTAATTCTTGAAAAAATACTCTTACTTTTTGTTGTTGCCATAGCGGGTCTCCTTATGGCTGAACGGTTAACAATTCGGCTTTCTCTCGGAGCTCACCCATGTAGCCTCCAGAGTAAGTAAAGGTCTTGACGATCCGACCATTGACTACATCAATAATGATGAGGCAGTCATCGTCATATTCATCTCCGTACGGTTCCTCCTTCATGTGGTTAATAATAGCCTTCTCCAAGGCATCTTCTGTATGCGGAATATCATTGACAACAATCTTTGGCTCCAGTAAACCGTAGAGCCTGATCAACACATAATGATCCATCTTGTCTCCAAATGAAAAAGGCCCTCCACAAGGAAGGGCCTTTCAAAATGATTGTGGTATTAACTAGGCAGCCTTGGCAATCTCACCCAAGAGGGAATCAGCGAGACCGAGAACCGAACCACCTGCACGTTGCAGATCGGTTGCCCGATCATAACCGCCGGTCAAGGGTTTCTTCTCATCCGGAGTCTGGTCTTGCTTCCGCTTCGGCTGCTGAGATTCCTTGAACTCTTCGATGACCGTTGCAGTCACATCAATGGGAGCATCAAACGCGGGGTCGTTGGCCGTGTTGGTTATTGCCCTGGTCAAATCAAAGATCGAGTATTTGCCGGCAAGCGGTTGGGTTTCGATCAGCCGGTTCTTGGCCGCCTCAATCTCGTTCTTCTTGAGATTGAGTTCTTCCCCAAGCATCTCGATCGCATGGAGAGGTTTCTCGACTTTCATGGCCACCAGCTGCTGGAGTCTATTCACAGTACCCAAGAATCGTCTCTCGTCGAGGAGAGACGCTCGCACATAGTCCCGCACCTCAAGGCTGAATGCCAGGGCCTGAGCATTGCGGGTCTCATCAGAAATCAATATCTCCCGCTGAGCAGTATACTGGTGGCGGGAACCAACATGACGCTTCTCTAACAACTTCTCATGGACAGCACCATTTCTGCACACCAGCTCATACAAGATCGTGGAAATCTCAAAACTGGCATTTCCCACTTCACCATTGCGGATCATGAACCCGGCCTGGACTGGGTGGCCAGGAACCACATCAGCCTTCAGTTTGGGGGAGAGCGCCTTGATGAACATCCGATCAGGATTGATATCGCATGATATAACTTCCAGCTGCACTCCGGCCTGTCGCATCTCACCAAACACCGGGACAAGCCCCTTGGCTACATCATAGTTATCCAGAGACAGTTTAAAGCTGGGGGAAAGGTTGGCTCTGAAAACTCCCGGTCCATTATCCCCCGCAAATCCCCTGAAGAGACGCTGGGTGGGATTCTTCTTGAACCAGTAATTCAGCTCGTCGGCCAGGTGTGCCGGGTCGTCTGCCAGACATTTCTTGTAGTAATGAGACCGAATATCGGTCTCGGTGTAGGTTTGACTGTGCCACAACCAGGTTGGAACGAACATTCCATATTCCTTATCAACAACGGCAACTTCTTTCCCGTGCGGAACAACGGTAATATCCTTGTTAGTCATTACCTTCAGATCTCTCTTACGGTTGTGGTTATCGACAATGTGGGTCTCGAGTTCTTGCAATGTCATGTTTGACATATGGGCCTCCTTAAAAAATTATAGGTTGGTTAAGAAAAAAAATTCGACTGGATTACTCCCCCTTCTTTTTATTTTCTGTTTGGATGGATCTGACAACTTCACCATCCTGAATTTTAATCTTGCCATGTCCCTGCTTCTCCAGCTGCCGGCGGGTAGCCCGGTTCTTCCTGTAATTGTCATACGTCTTCATCTATACCTCCTGAGCCCCAATTGGGTAATGCAACCGGACGATTACCCCTCCTGGTTTGAACTGCAATCTTGTCACCCCAGCTAAGAGGATGACATATCGGTTGATTGCACAACCTGACAAATGCAACTTCTTCATAGGAACTATCGTCCCGGCACTTGACAGCGTCCTCTCTCGAGCAGGGGACAGCCCAGACACCCTCTCCATTACCCGCCCCAAAGCTTTCATAATTTTCAGGTAGATTAACCTTGACATAGTCATGCTCTTTAATGAGCGCCTGGACCTCATCTTCAGATCCTTTCCCACCAGATTCAATTGCAACAATAGTAAATCTTGTATTACCTCCTTTCTTGATGGTAGGTTTGCCCTTCCGAATGGTCAGAGCTGACTCAAGACGATAAACATCTCGCCACTCTGCTTCACATTCAAGACATGCCATATCCTGGGTTACATACCCAGGCTCAACATTAAAATCACCGCCCTCTATCTGATCAGTGTAACAGAACGGGCAGTGAATACCACCCTCTTTAACGTGCAAGTCAATATCGATCATAATCACCCTCAGTTCTTCTGGTTACTTAATTGTCGGAGAATCCAGCGGAAAAGCTGCAGATATAATCCGACCACAGTTGAGACAATAGGAAAACTCAATGTAGTCTCCACCACCAATACCTATACCAGAAAGAACGTATCCATCATGCTCCTTTATCTTATCGTTCCTTATCCATGTAGCAGAGAAGCAATCATTGCATTTTGCAGTGACACTCATGACTCTCTCACTACGGCAATGTTGACAGTTTTGCATAACATCTCCTTTCTTTATTAAAGGACTCTCACCTCAATTTACATTCTTGTTCTTGTTATTGTGCTCAACTCTCTTTTTTATTTCGTCAAAGAGAGAGCAATCATCCCTCCCGTCACAGTCCTGACACTCAGCATATTTCTTAACCAAATCCACCTCATTCGCCGTGTCACATTCTCTTATTTCCATAATTCTGGAAATCGTGGACTGAATTTTAGATATGACACGGTCACTTTCATTATCCCACAGAAGCATATAGAATAAGAGATCCTCTTCTGTATCAGAGACAATTGCCTTCTGTACAATCTGAAAGATCTTCCCGAAAACCGGATCACCCTTACTATAATTATCAAAGAGATCCTTCAAAGCACCGTGCAACTCCTTACGGCTCTCTTCATCCTCTATGGTTCTGTCTAAATTCTTAATCATAAGCAAATGCGCCATAAGAGTTGAAATCATTATCTATCTCCTTTCATTATCAACCCAAGATATTGCAGAATCTCGGCTACCAAATTTCCGAACTTTACAATCCCCATTAAAATTGCTGAAAGCAACATAATGGTCATTTTTGGAGTAGTATCCACCTACTTTTCTCCCTGTATAAATCTTCTTGATTGGATTATAACTATCCTTAATTACTCTGAGTGCCCTCTCTGCTGAAGGACCACATAAGATCACCATTGGGCACCTCCCTACGAAGAAGGGGCCATCCCAAAGGACGGCCCCAATTGGTTATTTATTACGCTTTGCCCTTTGCCTGGGGCTAATCTTTTTTCCTCTCTTCCTCCTTTCTGGATCTTTTGGTTTCTTTCTCTTCCTCTTTGCTCTGGGAATAGAATTATCATCATAATACAGGTCTCTGGCTTCGGATAAGTTGGTGTACATAACAAACCCCCATCTTATTTTTGTACTGGGCTGATGAACTCAATTCTCTGCCCCATACTGTCGGCAATCTTCTTGAAGAAGTCGGCTACTTCATAACTTTTCTTCTCTGCGTCTTCAGTGGCCATCCCAAACGCTTCTCCATGAAAGCCATCCATCAGGCAGGACACCCCACCCTCATAACCAACAAAGTCCTCAGGATTAACCTTGCGGCAGAACTCCTGCGGATCAAACCAGTTCTCTGGCCGACGATGTTTAATGTTGAAATGAAACATCTCCTGATCAGTCAGCCCAAGTGACTTCAAACGAATTGTAACTTCTGCATATCTGTCCAGTGTTTGATTGAGGATTTTTCTCGGAAGATTGCCCCACTCTGTATTGAAGCTAATTTCATCTCTCGATACCTTATCTATTATACGCTTAAATCTGGAGGCTGCTACATAACGATGAACTCGTTTTTTATCGAAGACAAGCATCAAAGCCCAGTACGCCATCTGATCCTTAAGTGCATCCAGATCAGGAAGAACTTTTCCCTGTTTGATGAAAAGCTCACATAAGAGAAACTCGCCTTCGTCAGCGAGGTGAACAGTTGCTTTGGGGACTTCAATTGAAATATGAATGAGCGCAATATACACCAACATACTATTCCACTCATTCCCTTGAACCTTTACAAAGCCTCTTACCTGATTCTTTTTTTCAAATTCCCCAATATAGAAACTTTCGCAGGTCCACATTTCTTTGAGCTTATCCGAGTTATACAAGTTAGAGATCCTATGCATTATCTCCTGCTCTGACTTTGTAAAGTTCCCATCATCCTTCGTAATCTCGAAATGTAATGTCCTTCCCATATCATCTCCTTTTTTGGTATTCCCTGCGAAGGGTCTCCAACTCCTTCGCAATGTGATTCATGGTTTTATTCAGCTCCTGAAGCTGTTGCTCAATTCCCGACTCGTAATTATTTACCGGCCTGCAGGTAGAGGATAGGAGCAGATCGAGAGTGATCAGCAAGCACACTAATAATAACACGATAACAAACTTATTCCTCATCAAACACCTCCTGGTATAAAAGGAGAGTTTCCCTCTCCAGCGTCTTGGCCTCCTCTACCAGCCACTGACTCTCAAACGAGTTCCGCTCGCCCTCATCCTCTATCTCGTTTGCCTCCTGTTCAACCCAGGCAAGAAACTCAAGCATACTGGATAGATCTGACTCGTTATGAATTAATCTTCTGGCTTTGGAAGTTGCTGCCTTGAGCTCTTTTATCCTCAACTGCAGAGCCTTTACCCTCCTCATAAAATCCTCTTTCCACACATTGTAATCCTCCAGCCGCTTACTGTATTCAGCAGCCTTTCCCAACCAGGTTACCTCTTTCGGGAACTGAATTACCTCACACATTTTCTCCCCCTTAAATAGAAAAGGCCCCCTACGTATAGAGGACCTTATGGATGTAAATGAAAGTTAGAGCTAGACAATACCATGTTCTAAATTATAGTCGTTAATGAGCCCAGCTGTTTTCATAGCCAGCAGGGCATCTTGGTATGCCTGTCTTGTTTCTCGATGATACCATGGGTCTCCTTCCGATAAATCTACAAACTTTTTCCATTGACCCAATACCATCTCCGCAGCCGCTCGAGCCTTCTTGGTGACTCTTACCGGTTTAGTTCTCCCCATGGAAAGTTCTGCCCATCGAGGCAATGCATTAGTCATGATTCATCTCCTTTCTTGGAGAGCAGTGTAATGTAACCTTCGCCCCCACCATAAGCCATTCTCTCAAACCCGCATATGACTTTGTGGCCTGAGTCGATAAGAGCTATGGCCTTATTGCAGACCTTGTTTCGAGAGTGGATAGAGTTCACATGAAAATAAGAAAACCCGGGGACAGGTTCATATCCAGCATCCAAAGCCTCAGGGTTTCCATGGTTGAAAAACATTCCAGATATCCCACCAAGGAACACATCTCTGGCAATACCGTTCTCGAGTATGTTATCCTGGTAGCACCGCAAACAAACCTTCTTATCCGCAATCAGGTCTGTTCGATATTGAACCATCCAGCCATTTGCCGGGTTCTGCTCGCAAATGGTCCTCTCACATAAAGGACATTCGAAGTACGAGGTACGAGAAGTCTTTTCCGTAAATCTCCCCTTGTACGAATCAACACAGAGTTCCGAGCAGAACTCATACTCTTCCGGAGACTCATCCCATGGTGTATCATACAGCTCAGGCTTGATGGGGGGATTCCCGAATTGTATATCGCAATTATTACATCTGATACAATTCTCCTCTGGGACATCCACTGACCCCAGATCCTCCACACCATCAATCAAGTTTCCGTACGATTCCTTGACCTCCTCTATCGAGTCAAAGGGGAGATAAAGTATTTCCTCGCCACAAATACAGCGAGGTGAGATCTTAAACTTCTTCATAGACACCTCCTTTACAATGCCATCATTAAGATCATGAGAAGGTAGAGAAAGAAGAACAGCAAGGCTCCCTCTGCAACCTTCTTGGGGTAATCAAGAACAAACTGGATAATTGACTTGATCCAGACAAAGGGCGTTGGTCGATAACCAACACGGGACAGATCAAGAAGCATGTCCCATGTATCCAGCTTGCCATTGGTGTTGCTCTGATCATCATCAATAGCAACAATGCGTTTGTTTCTCGGCTCCATTGCCTCATCGTATGTCTGGCCCCTGCCAATCGACAGCTTGCCGTTTCGAAATCGGATGTAAGCCAGGTCACCGTTCTCCAGGAAGCCCACCCATTGAGTTGGTTGGGCTAAGGTAATTCTTCTAAGCATCAGTATCTTCACCCTCTTCTCCTTTCACAAATTTGTAACCCTTCCTTGATTCGACAAAAGCAAACCCATCAATTTCAAAATGCTCCATCGCATCGATGATCTTCTGGGATCCCAAAACCTCCTTCGCCTCCTTCTCGGTAACATCCCTGGCACATTCAAGGAACATTACCTTGTCTGATAGATGGTCCTCGTATTTTAACTTACAACCGGGCACAGCACAAGGAGCTGAATTCGGATCCAGATACATACCGGAGTTCTCCATATGCTTAGGGCCTATAGTAAACGGGTGGGGCTTAAAGTTGACATTGCGAATTCCTCTGACAATAAAGGTCCCATTAAAGCTTGTCCGGAACTTGTATTCCAGTTCCTCGTCGCTGTAACTCGTGCCCGCTTCATGGGTATAATACTTTGGCTTTAGCTCAAAGGCATCCAGCCTATTCCCCGACAGACTCTTCATCGTCTGCTCCCGAATTTCCTCAACCGCTTCTTCAAAGGCATCCGGCTTCTTCCCTTCAAGCAAGGGTCTAACCCGACCTAACCGAGTTTTCGTTGCGAGAGCCAGGCGATAATTACCCATGTAATCTTTTGTTGAGTACCGGGCAGTCAGCCACCCATCATCAATCCAGAAATGAAGTCTAGCACCATGAGGCTCAGTCAGAGGAAGGCCGAGGCGGACGGTTAGGACCTCATCCGCATACTTACTAAATTTCCAGTGGGCCCCGCCGAGACCATAATTTCTGATCTCTTTCTGAGCTGCATCGTATACTTCCTGCGTTGCCGGGTTCAATCCTTTCTCAGCAGCATCTGCAGATGGTGGACCATTCAGGATAACCCGCTCCAACTCATCGGACGGTACCAACTTCTTGAAGCCCTCGGAAAGATGCTCAGGCTTCTCCACCAATGCCACCCATTGGGCTAATTGCCAATCCCTACCAACCGCATAATGACCAAGACCAAAGATAACCTGTGATGCCCAGGCAAGATACTCATCATCAAAACTCTCAAAGTTTGCCCTCAACGGTTCAGTAAACCCATGCACATAATGACTGTCTTCATCCGGCCAATGCATCCAAAGATCTTGTCTCTGATGAAGCTCACTACACTCTACCGCAACCCTGCGGAACAATTGCCGCAGGTCCCACGATAAACATTTGTAGGCAGGTCTATAGAGATCCCGCCATGCTCTTGCATAATCAAAATCCCATGCCATCACTTTACTCCTTTCAAGAGTTGTTCATATATCTCTTCTACTCTTCCACCCATAAACTCCCGGATGGATTCCAATATGTCATCACAACGACCCTGCATCTTCTCTACGATCTCAAGAATGTCTGGTCTCACACCTTTGACTTCCGAGTCAGCCATGAGCCTTAACAGAGCCAAATCATTGCCCATCTTATCCCGGATGAAGTCATCAACCCTCATTACAAACTCTTCAAACTCATTCATTTATCCTCCTCTACGGAATGAATTGAAATGGTTTAGATATTGCCCTCTCATAAAAGGCGGTATTACAAAGATGTTTAAAAACTTTTATCTCACCATCAATGTCCCACCTGACTCTGTTGATCGACCCAAACACCACAGAGGTCTCATGAATGTTCTCTATACAGAAGTCATAGGGGTTCTCATTCCAGAAATGCTCCTGGATCTGATGACAAAGTCTTGAGAACCACTCTCGATGTCCAGAGTCCTCCCGATTGGAATAAGCCCGATACAATGCCTTGACTTCATCCTCCTGATAGTCAAGAGCTTTTTCAATTACTTCATTTACGTAATCATGATCTTCTTCTTTCATTTCTCTTCCCTCAAAGAGAGGGCCTGATGCCACATCATCAGGCCAGATATTCAAATCAGCTATGTGGAGCTGGATTGCTTTGCATGGCTTGGATAGTGCCATGTATTGTCGAGATCATTGTCTTCCAGAAACAGCGTACCGCATTCCGGGCACCAATAGACTCTGATCCTTTTACCTTGCGGCTCACCTAAAAACTTCATTGGTGTCTCACATATACAACATTTTGTCATTGATCCTCCTTTCTCTAGTCCCAGTAAAACTGCACCGGGGTTTTAACAGTCAGCCCATCAAACAGGGGCTGGGTTATCTCGTTTATATCCCTGCAGTCAGAAGCATAACCACAGAGCATCCACTTCGTTCTTCCTTCTCTCTTTGCCCGAACAAGCTTGGCACCAGTCCAGAGTAACAGCTCGTTGTCGATCTCTCTCAAGATCTGGGATACATTCTTTGCGCTGGAGTTCTTCTTTCTCCAGACCCGAATAACCTTTTCAGCCTGAGGTCGGCTGAGGAAAATCCACTCCATGATATCCTCCTTGTGAGTGGGGTTGAAAAATAAAAAAAGCTGAGGTCAGTTCTCAGAGGCGAAACGGTAATGCCGCTACAGCCCCCTAAGACCTCAGCTTTAAAAAATTTTTGCTTGAAACTGAAAATTTCAGTTATCAGGGAAAAATAAGGTTTTTATTTTTCCATCCTTGAGCGCCTGCAGCACTTCCACTCCCGGCTTGCACGGGACCGGACCTTGCACCTAGTAGACCAGATCATTAAGATCGGTCTTGACGGTCTGAGAGTTGTTTCTCTCATTCCGCCTCTTCTTCTCCACACGAGCCCAGAATTCAGCCCAGAACTTATCATGGGCTTCCTCCCGTGCTTCGTGGTTCAGCTGCTGCTGCATGATCTCAGCAGCGGTGAACCCCGGCCTTGGGTGTCTGGCCATGACGGCCTCCTTTCGCAGCCAAATAGAAAAGGCACCGCCCAGCTGGCTGCTTGACTAGACGGTGCCTTATCCCGGATGGGACACCCTCCCCTCCCTGCCTTAAATAATAGACTCAAATAAAGAGTGGGTAGGGGTGATTTTAACTAGAGGGTTAATACCTAAAAGAATAGTTTTTTAATTGAATATGGGACGCCGCGTAAGAGAATTGAAAAAATAACATTTTATTTTACCCTACCCTCCCCCAGGGTTTTTGGGGCATTTTCCATAGGGGAGGGGTTAGGGTATTGACAGGGTATTTTTTATCTCTGGCAGGGGTGTTTCAGGGGGCAGGAGAGGGTAGGAATCGATTTTAAGAGACAGGGAGGTATATGGGCACCCAGCAGACAAAAGGACCCCCTGTACCCCTTTTTTGCCTTTTTGAGGAAAAACCAGATTCTGCCGGTTGCCTGGGAAATTACCTTTTTAATTTCCCAGGGACAACATGCAGAGCCCAACAAAGAGCCAGATGACAGTAGCATCCCAGGCAAGGAGTAACAGGTGTCGTATCTCAGAAGATACGGAGGGGACTCTCTCTGCCTCCATAATACATAATTTTGCGCATCTGGCAGTCATCAAGAAAAGCATTACCGACACCCAAAGTCCGAATGTCATTTTTGTCCCTTTCTTAAAAGTTCAGTGTGACTGAATTTTTTACTGGCACATTTCTTGCAATTCAGTACGTACAATAAGAGTACAAGTATAACAAAGTACAGTTATCAAGTACTACGTACTTAACTGTACAGTACACTGTGTACCTTTGTAAAAAATTTTGCTTTACCCACAGCTGAGCCCTTTCTCCTGTAAACAAGCCAGCTCAGCTTAGTACTGAGCCAACTTTTTTTCGTTTTCCCTTAAGTGTACCATCTGAACCCAAGCTCCCTGATTTTCCCTCTGGAACCCTTTTGACTTTTTCTTTCTTTTATAGTAGATTCATCTTTAAAAAACTTTCGTTACAACAACATAGACAGTATCCCAGTGGATTCCGTTGTTTCCCTACTTAAAAGATAACCTGTACGTCATATTATGTCAAGTGGACATTGATAGTTTGGTACATAGGTTTGCAGACTTTCTTGCAAGCCTTGCAGACTTTCTTGCAAGCCTTGCAGACTTTTCTACATACGTTGCAGACTTTCTTGCAAGCCTTGCAGACTTTCTTGCAAGCCTTGCAGACTTTTCTACATACGTTGCAGACTTTCTTGCAAGCCTTGCAGACTTTTCTACATACGTTGCAGACTTTCTCGCAAGCCTTGCAGACTTTTCTACATACGTTGCAGACTTTCTCGCAAGCCTTGCAGACTTTCTTGCAAGCCTTGCAGACTTTCTTGCAAGCCTTGCAGACTTTTCTGCAAACCTATGTACCAGGAAATTTTCCAGTATTATGTCAAGTAGATAGCAAAAAATCCGGTACATAGGTTTGCAGACTTTCTTGCAAGCCTTGCAGACTTTTCTACATACGTTGCAGACTTTCTTGCAAGCCTTGCAGACTTTCTTGCAAGCCTTGCAGACTTTCTTGCAAGCCTTGCAGACTTTTCTGCAATGCTCGCAGACTTTCCTGCAAACCTATGTAGCAAGAATTTTCAGTATTATGTTAAGTAGACATTAAGGATCCCAGCACATATATTCCCGGAACAAACATTCCATAGAAAGGAGAGAAAGATGCCTCAGTTCCCAAAATCAAGATGCCGTCTTTGTGGTAAGCTTAAGACCATAGAGCAGACTTACAGGATTACTGCTTACATAGGGGAGAAAAAGAAGCCTGCTTCCATAGAAGTCTGTGATACTTGTAAAGAGGACGTTGACAAATACGGCTTCCATGCTGTTGCCCAGCAGATCAAAAAAATTTAGTCCGCCCATCTTGACTTAACTGTTATAATAGATATAAGCTCAAAAGAAAGGATGGTCAGTATGAATGGTAGAAGATCGAAAGAACTCCGGAAAGTCATGGGAGAGAAAGTAGAGAGTGGTAGGACATGGTATGATAATTATTGTAAGTCAGCTGAGGCAATGAACAAGAATCCTCTGGGTATGCCAGCAATCAAGAAGCTTGCCAAAGGTAAGACAAAGAAGTTTATCTTCAGTCATGGCTTCAAGGATCTCATCTGGGAGAATACTTAATGCCCACAAATTACCCAAACAATATCAACCTTATAGATAAGTCTTTAGTCCTCTCCAACAATTCATTCAACCAGCCGGTCACAATCAAGATAACTTACAATCTCAGCTTGTGGGCCTGGTTCTTTCGATGGTTTATTCGAAGGAAACCTGCCCATCAGATACACATAGCCGGCTGCCAGTTTGTTCCAAACTCTAAGGGAGCCTCCTCATTAAACATTGAGTGGCCAAAGATGGTGAAGAGTTGATGGCAGAACTTATTTCCTTTGTAGTTCACAAACATTTACCAAGACATGGCTCAGTGCACTATGACTTGAGATTTAATGATCCAAAGAAAACTGGG